>SWCA01005066.1_pt1 | contig 95460 bp, 86 predicted proteins | sample 4692961 | NCBI WGS metagenome assembly SWCA01 (sample SAMN10267275, study PRJNA491770) | bioreactor metagenome | isolation source: DHS bioreactor inoculated with | place: Japan: off Shimokita Peninsula | reverse complement strand
AACGGAACGGGCTCGGGCGATAACACGGCCGACAACGGAACGGGCTCGGGCGATAACACGGCCGACAACGGCACGGGCTCGGGCGATAACACGGCCGACAACGGCACGGGCTCGGGCGACAGCAGCGGCCTTGAGGGAAGCGAATCGAATCCCGATGTCGCTGTGATCAACGTCAGCGAAAGCGAATTCAAAACCGACGGCCTGGCGATGAACGATTGTATCAAGAACCTTCCGATTCCTGATCCTGGCAAGAGCGGAATGGTCAAGTATGACGACTTCACGAAGAATCTCTGCGAGATCAACGGAGTCTGGTATGTCGTCATTCCCTGGGATTTCAAAGACGGTAACTTCAAGATGCATATCGAGAAGAAGATTCCGAAGGCGAAGTATCTGCTCTCGGCTATGTTCGGAACCTATGACGTCGACGGATATCGTGATCTGATGTATCCGCAGCGTCGCGCAACGGCTCCTTACAGCCCCGTCTACAACGTCGATTACACGTCTCAGAACTGGCTAGTCACAAGCCAGGACGTCTTCCTGATCGACATTCCGACGAATCAGTGGATTAATTTCGATAAGAACTATGCGCTTCTGCGTATCTTTGTCGACGACCAGGAGGTCACGACCGAGGACAGCCGCAGCGCTCTGCACATGAAAAGCTCAAGCCTCGTGTATGACATCCCTCCGCCTCCAAGCACGATGGCAGCTTATCTGCTGCAAACGGGCAGCGGAAAGCCGGTCGCTCAGACCGTAACGCTCACCGTGCTTGCGGTGGGAGTTGCCGGACTGATCGCTTACCTGGCTCGCAAGAGACGTGAGGTCTGAACGAACTTACTCTCCTTCCAGATGAAAAGGTCGGCTGCCTCGCGAGAGGCAGCCTTTTTTTTCGAGTACCGGTCGGAAGTCGCTCTGGCGCGCTTTGCTCCTAACAGGAGCTTCTTATAGCGACAGGAAGGCGGTCACAACGGCGGCCAGTGCCGGCAGGCCCTGGATTAAAGCCGCTCTGAAAAGCGCAGGCTTGCTGATGAGCAGCACGGCACCGGCGCCGGCGATACAGAGGTTGGAGTACAGCAGCACCGTCGCTGCTCCGTCGATCGATGTGAAAAAGGCCGCTCCGAAAAGGCTGCCGAGGGCCAGGAAAAGGTTGTAGTAGCCCTGGTTCAGCATGACGTCTTTGAGTTGCGCTGCCTGCTCTTTTGAGGGAACGGCAAATCTACGATATATGCTCGGCCGCATCCACAGCACCGATTCCATAATAAAGATCCATACATGCAGCAGGCCCGTCAGTGAGGCCAGCGCCCGTGCGATGATTTCCAGTAATTCCATGTTCAAACTCCGATTGGTTGGATGCCATGAATATAGCGGATCAGGGGAGGCCGCACAAGATGGCAGAAAGACATTTTTAGATGTGATAATGACACATTTTTTCTGACGTTTTCACACTTTTAGCAGTGACAGTGTCGGTATGCAGGGAATGCTCAGGCATGCAATTAGGTCTGCTTCTTTTGCCCGGAATTCCCTCGACGGTGATCTCAGGGCTGCTGGAATTCTTTGAACTGGCCCGCCACGCTCCAGGTTCAGAACAAATTCAGTTGAAAACAGTATCACTTCAAAGCGGCCCGATTCGCCTGAATGCCGGGCTCTCAATAGAGGCCGATGTCATCGGGCGAATCTCGCAGCCTTTAGACCTGCTGCTCATCCCGGCTATTGGAATGAATACGACCCGCCTCCGGGAGCGCTTCGGTATGGAGGTCGAGCTGCTACGGGAACTTTCATCGAAGGGAACTCGCCTTGCCAGTATCTGCTCGGGCGCTTTTCTGTTAGCCGAAACAGGACTGTTATCGGGAAAGGCGGCGACGACGCACTGGCGCCTGGCCTCGAAATTTCGCAGACGGTTCAAAGACGTCGATCTACAGATCGATCGCATGGTCGTCGATGCCGGCTCCGTGCTCACGTCAGGAGGGTCGAATGCCTTCTATGATCTGGCCCTCTATCTTATCGAGCAGTACATCGGCTATGAGGCGGCGCAGTTCTGTTCGCATAACCTTCTTGTCGATGCAAGACGGTCCTCTCAATCGCCGTTTATGCCCGCTATTGCGCAGAGGCAGCATTCCGATTCGCTTGTTCTTGCCGTGCAATCGTCAATCGAGCGTAGCTTTCGCGAAGAGATCTCGCCCGACGTCCTGGCCGCCCATGTCGGATTGAGCAGCCGTTCTCTGTTCCGCCGGTTTAAATCGGCGACAGGCGAGACGCCGAATACGTATCAGCAGCGTCTGCGAGTGGACGCGGCGAAACGAAGGTTAAGCGAAGCGGATGACTCGATCGAAGAGATATCTTTTTCTGTCGGCTATGAAAGCGTCTCGTTCTTCCGTCAGGTTTTCAAGAAGCATACGGGATTCAATCCGCTGGAGTACCGGCGCCGCTTCGGGCGCCGATTGCAGAGCAGTTGACTGTAGTATCGCATATAGCCCTGCCTCACACTGGTCGGGTCGTAACAACCGATCGGTCCATGCGATCAGTCTCTCTTGCGGCGCATCCAGCCGAACAGCGACTTTCTCTTCCAGATGATCAACAGAACGGGCACGATGAACGGAAGCGCATATACGAGAATATAGAGCAGCTGCATCAGTAGATTCAGGGCTCCGACGAAGGCGTTGCGATACGATGGAACGACGACGGGATCAGGCGCCGCCGGACCGCGCACCGTTACGGCGATCGTCGCCCTTGATACGCGATCGGCGATGCGCCATTTCTCAATCGTCGCTTCGTCGGCCGCATCTTCGCTGGCGGCAAGGGCCTGTTCACGCTGCGCCCAGTTCTGCGCCGCCGCCGGTCCTGTTAACGCCTGCGATCTACGTTGCATGCGCAGCTCTTCACGCTTCGCACGCACTGCGCGTATGAACTCGGATTCCGTATGGTCCTGAACGGATATCGTTTCGGATTCAAGCGGTCCGAGCGCCGATAGATCCTTGAGCGTTTCGTGCATCTCTTCGACGCGAACCGACATCGTCGTCGTGATGACGGCATCTTCGGAGCTTACGTAGCTCTGTAACAGAAATCCGCGCTTCTTTGCCGTATCGTATAGAAGCTGTCTGGCGCGTACGATATCGTCGGTGCGATATGTGAGATCGAGGCGGTACTCAAGCAGGCGATCAGAGATTATGCCGGGATCGAATGCCAGAGGTGGCAGCGCCTCCGGGCGGGCAGGTTCGCTTTCCCGAGCGCGCTGAGCCCCTGGAGACATGTCCTGCGCGGCAGGCGCTTCTTCCAGCGAAGGGGCGGTTTTGCGCATCTCCATCGATTCGGAGGGGGCACCCGTGTCGTTCTGTTTACAGGCGGCGAAAAGAAGCAGGAGAAGGGCGGTTGTTCTTTTTATGTGCATGTTCAATGGATGCTCCGGAGGGCTCTGCGGTTCACTTTTTTACTCACAGGCTTGAAAACTGCGCCGCTCACACTTCGTGATCGGAGTTAGTCGAATCGAACAGAGCAATGCCGAGCTTCTCGGCCTTTAAAGAGTCTTCGTCGTTCGTAAGAATGACGGCCGTTTTCCCATCTTTATGATAGGCGGCGGCCGTGCTTCCAGGGCCGCCGCCCGTGTGGCCGAAGATCTGTCGCTCTGCGTCGGCCATCAGGCCCAGGCCATACGCCGGCTGTTGAAAAGGTCGACCTTCTATGAAAGGGAGGCGGTGCAGCATGCACATCTGTTGCAAGGACTCGCTCTTTAATAGACGTCCCGAGAAAAGCGCCTGAAAAAGAGCGAGCAGATCCGAAGCGGTCATCGCAAAAAGCCCGTGCGCCACCCAGCCGGGATCATAGATCTCTCGCACCTCGCCTTCGAGAGAGTCGGATCGCCCGATAGAAACGCGTCGCCAGTCCGCACGTTCTTTGACGACGAGACTGCCGCTGAATTCGAGCGGCACAAACAACCGTTCTGCGCTGAGTTCTGCCAGAGGCTGATCCGCCGCCGTCTCGACGATATGCTTGAGAATCATGTAGCCGATGTTCGAATAAGACCAGCCATCCCCGGGCGGAAACAGCAGGGTCGTTGCCTGCGTGCGTTCCATGTATTCGTCAAACGACCAGGCCCGCTGCCCCTGCCGCACCGCTGTATGGTATTCCGGAAGAGGGCCGTAGTCGGGCAGGCCCGACGTATGGCCCATCAGCTGGCGGATCGTGATCTCGGGCGACAGATACCGCGCCTGCGAGGCGGACAGGTACCGTCTGGCCGCATTGTCGATCACCAGTCTGCCCGCTTCGTTCAGCTGTAACGTCAGGATGGCCAGGATCGTCTTTGAGATGCTGTAGACGGCAAACGGGCGATCGGGATCGGCATTGTTTGCGATGATTTCGCGCCCGGATTGTGCGGCGACTCCGGCCACGGTTGGAAGGGAAGTTGCGAGCGTAAGCAGAGCCGGAGTCATGTGGCAATCGTTTGTGTGTTCTTCGGGCCGGGTAGCCTTTTCGCAAACGGTATCTGTTCCGGCCGGAATTTTCGAAAATTCCACGTCACATAAAATAATAATCGGGTATCGCTACCATATGTGGTAGAATCGACAAGGCAGCCCCAGGTTGGCGGCCGGAATGTCGGAGGTCCTATGCAAACTACCGGGTCGGAAGGGAGTAAGGAGCGCTACTGGCAATCGCTTCTGCGTCTTTCGAAAGGACTCGAAATGGCGAAAAGCTATGCCGAGGTCCTTGATACGGCCCGCAAAGAAGTCAGAGAAATAGTCGGATATCAGAATATCTGGGTTTTCCTTTTTGACGATCAGAAAGAGCAGGCGCGAGCGCTGTCTGCGAGCGGATCTCTGTCTGATATGGTGATGTTTGACGAGAACGTGCAAACCCTTCACATTAAAGGCGATCCCATGCTTGAAGAAATCGCAAGCAGCGTTGATATCGTCGTCGTCGAAGATGCGCGTACCGATGAACGCACCGATAAGAAAATCGTCGAACTGTTGCAGAATCGCACTATCGTGAACGTTCCGATTATTTTCCTCGATCGACATCTGGGCTCGGTCGGTACGGGAACATTCGGCGATGAAGGCGTCCGATTGCCGACGGCATCGGACCGTGAATTTCTGATGGCCCTTGCAAGTCATCTTGCCGTTACGCTCGACAGACTGCGCCTCATGTACGAGAGCAAACGCTCCGAAAAGGCCCTGCGTGAAAGCGAAGAAAAATACCGGCGTATCGTCGATATGGCGTCTGAGGGAATCTGGTCCATGGATGTTGACGGTGCCTGCACGTTTCTCAACGCTCGCATGAGCGAAATACTCGGATACGAGAAAGAGCAGATTGTCGGCAGACCGTTAGGCGATTTTATGTTTGCTGAAGATCTTCCCGATCATCATTTGCGGCTCACACAGAGAAGCCAGGGACTGTCGGATCGTTATGAGCGCCGACTCAGGCACGCAAACGGAGAAGAGGTGTGGACTATTTTTTCTGCCACGCCGATTACCGATGAAAAAGGTCAGTACATCGGTTCGTTCGCCATGGTAACCGATATTACTGCTCGTAAGCGAAGCGAAGAGCAGCTTCTCGCTTTAAAAAATCATCTGGAAGAGCAGGTGATGCAACGAACGGCCGATCTTGTCGCCGCGCGCAACGCTGCAGAAGCGGCGAGCCGGGCAAAAAGCGTCTTTCTTGCAAGTATGAGCCACGAACTTCGAACGCCTCTGAACGCGATTCTCGGGTTCTCGCGTTTGTTGCAATCCGATCGAACTCTGCCCGATCATACGCGAAAGAACGTCGAGATCATTAATCGAAGCGGAACGCATCTGCTACGATTGATCAACGACGTTCTCGATATGGCGAAGATCGAATCGGGAAGCATGCAGTTGCAGAAGGCGCCCTTCGATCTCGGCGAGCTGCTCTGCGACGTGACGGATCTGATGCGTCAGCGAGCCGAAGAGAAAGGACTGCAGCTCATCATAGATCAGGACTCCACCTTTCCGCGTTACATTGTCGCCGATGAGGGCAGGGTCCGACAGATTCTCATCAACCTCATCGGCAATGCCGTGAAATTCACGGAGCAGGGAGGAGTGACCCTCAGGCTCGGCACGCGAGAGAACACCCTGTCTCACCTTCAAATCGAGGTGGAGGATTCTGGAAAGGGCATTGCTCCAGAAGAATGCCAGCGCATCTTTGAGCCTTTCGTTCAGCTTGGCGATCAGGGAGGCAGTCATGGAACGGGATTGGGCCTCGCCATTACAAAGCAATATGTAGAGCTGATGGGCGGAAGCATATCCGTTACCTCTTCGCCTGAAAAGGGATCTGTCTTTCGCGTCGAGCTTCCTCTTGAAGAGGCGAAGGAAGACGATATTCAGAGAGCGAATGAGGCCGAGCAGCGTGAAATACTTGGAATCGCCGGCCGGTCGGATTATCGCATCCTCATCGTCGAAGACCAGCGCGATAACCAGCTGTTATTGCAGACGCTTATGGAAAACATCGGACTTACCGTGCGTATTGCCTCGAATGGTGAAGAAGGCGTGAGACTATTTGAGTCGTACAGGCCCCATTTCATCTGGATGGATCGTCGGATGCCCGTTATGGACGGCATCGAGGCGACGAAGAAGATTCGCTCTCTGCCCGGCGGAGCCGACGTCAGAATCGTAGCGGTAACGGCATCGGCCTTCGCCGAACAGCGGGACGAGATGCTTGCCGTCGGTCTTGATGACTTTGTAAGAAAGCCCTATCGTCCGGCCGAGATCTATGACTGCCTGGCAGAGCATCTGAAAATTGAGTATCTGTATGAGTCCGTTCCGAGCGCTCATCGCATGTTAACCGCAGAGTCGTTTTCGTCCATACCGCAAGAAATACTGTCCGAGTTGCGATCCTCGCTCGAAAGTCTGCATGTGGACCGGATTGAACGAGCGGTTGCAGCCGTCGGCCAGTACGATCGCAATCTGCAAACACATCTGGAGGATCTGACGGCGATGTTCGAGTATGAGGCCATTCTAACGGCGCTGAAAGGAAACGAATAGTATGGCTTCAAGTGGAAGCATCCTGGCCGTCGATGATACGCCGGCATCATTGAAACTGCTGACCGATATCCTGCGTGAGGCGGGTTATGATGTGCGCTCTGCAAGAACGGGGCAGATCGCTCTAAAGGCAGCTCTCTCTGAGCCGCCCGAGCTGATCCTGCTCGACATTCGCATGCCCGATATGGACGGTTTTGAGCTATGCCGGCTTCTGAAGTCCAGGCCACAGCTGGCCGATATACCGGTGATTTTCGTTTCTGCTCTATCAGAAACCGAGGAAAAGGTGCAGGGATTCGCGCTGGGTGCAGTGGATTTCGTCACGAAGCCATATCAGCGCGAAGAGCTTCTTGCACGCGTGCGCACTCATATCGAGTTGCATCGGCTTCGCAGCCGTCTTGAAGAGATGGTGAAAGCACGCTCCGCCGCTCTCATTGAATCAGAGAAGAAACTGCGAACAAGCATGTTTGATTCTATCACCGCCCTTGCTGCGATGGTGGAGCTGCGCGATCCTTATACGGCCGGCCATCAGAAGCGCGTGTCGGAATTTGCCGTCGCCATAGCCAGAGAGATGGGCCTGAATGAACGGATGATCGAGGGCATCCGTCTTGCCGGAGTCGTGCATGACGTCGGTAAGATTCGCGTACCGGCCGAAATCCTGAGCAAGCCCGGCGCACTCAGCGGACCGGAAATGATGATCATACGCGAGCATTCGTTAAACGGCTTTGAGATTCTGAGATCGATCGACTTCCCCTGGCCCGTCGCTCAGATCGTTCTTCAACATCATGAACGCCTGAACGGTTCGGGTTATCCGTACGGCCTGACCGCAGATGAGATGTTGCTTGAGGCGAAGATCATCGCCGTGGCCGACGTAGCGGAGGCCATGGCCACACACAGGCCCTATCGACCTGCTCTGGGTATCGAAGCGGCGCTGCAGGAGATCAAAGAGCATCGTGGTGAGCTTTATGATGCCGCGGTCGTTGATGTTGCCGCCGCGCTTCTGGCCACGGGAAAGTACCTGGCTTGACATAATATCGGCGTCGTTTCTTCTGAATCTGTGAAACGATTTTTCTCGCATACTCTTTTACTTATAGTCATGCTGCCGATTATGAGCGGCTGTCTCTTTCTTGTACGTCGCGCCCTTGCCGATGACGCCGTCAAAGAGATTACTATTCAGGGGGTAACTCGCCGGTATATTCTGCATGTTCCCGAAAAATATAAGCCGGGTTCTGAACCGAATCTCGTCGTCATGCTGCACGGCGGCGGCGGAAACGGCCGAAACGCCGAGCAGATGTCGGGCTTTCGAGAGCGATCCGACCGCGACGGATTCCTCGTCGTCTATCCTTATGGAACAAACCGCCTCTTTGATGAGAAGCTGTTAACCTGGAATGCCGGCAACTGCTGCGGCGCCGCTCTGGATCAGAAGGTCGACGACGTCACGTTCTTGAGGCAGCTTATTCTCTTTATCAAGAACCAGTACAACGTGAAGAAGGTTTACGTGACCGGCATGTCGAACGGAGGCATGATGACCTACCGTATGGCCTGTGAATCGGCCGATATCATCGATGGCATCGCTCCTGTCGCCGGGGCTTTGAACGTGCCTGCATGCAATCCGGCCCGACCCCTTGATGTGATTATCTTTCATGGCAGAGAAGATAAACACGTACTTTATGAAGGGGGAGAGCCTCAGGTTAAGGCCGACTCTCATGCGCGAGTGGACCGCTCCGTAGGGTTTGCCGAGACGTTCTGGCAGAAGCGCAACGGATGCCGCGATCGTAAAGCTGTAAAGACAGGAAAGGTGGAGCGAGTCAGTTATACATGCGATGCGGGCAAGCTAACCGTTATCAGCATCGACGACGAAGGCCACACCTGGCCAGGAGGAGCAAAGGGATTTTTCGGAGCCGATGCACCGACTCAGGAAATCAGCGCCACCGATGCGATGCTTCAGTTCTGGAAATAGAGGATATCAATGAGACCCTCTCGACTGTTGTTACCGATAATCGTTCTTCTATCTTCTTCCATTTCGCACGTAAATGCAGAAGTAATAGCGGAACCTTCGCGAGAACAGAGGATCGAGCAGGAAGTGAAACGATATGCCGTGCCTTCGCTTGTCAAACTATTGAAGAAGGCCGATGCGGAGGGCCGTGTTATTCCCTTAGAATCGTTTTCCCTGACCGAGCCGCATCGTCTGCTTGATGCGGAAATAATGAGCCGTCCGGCGGGGCATGTGCATCCGGCTCTGCTGGATGAGCGGTATTATGCGGTAACGGAAGACCGGGAATCGCAAAAAGACCTTTCATATATGGAAGAGCTTGAGGACGGATTGTACTATGTAATTCTGGATTCAGAATCTCACAGACCACAATTTGCCCTTTGCTTCCAGATATGGGATTCGGAGTGGCTCTATCACTATGAGTATGATGATCTGGGTAATTTGAGAGAAGTTCGTAGCTATGCTGTAGAATTGCCATTGGAAACATCACTGCGGACATATCCGAACTTACGCGAGGAATACCACTACTCAGATTTGAACAAAACAAATATCAACTATCGCCGGTTTTCTCATTCCGGGTGGACCCGGGGAAATATAGATTATCCCTACGAAACAGAATTCCGTTCCCATGATGGCGGAAGAACGATGGATCTGACGGTGTTTCCGGTTCTTGAAACAGGTCAGCGGTCGGGGCGACCTTGCCTGTACTACCGAACAATTGATGGATGGAAGGTCTCCGGAAGACTGAGTGGAGAGTCGTTCTGTGTTCACCTTCATGGGCCATATTTTAGAAGTACTCTTGTGGATGGAGTAGATTTCCCTTTAGAGACATCCCTTCCAGAAGGCGACTATTTATTCAAGGATTTTGAGCAGTTCTTTGCCTATCGATATCCAGATGTCAGACTTGACGAGCTGACGACTGAGTTTCTGGCTTTTCAAGACGGTTTTCTTACAGAAGCTCGATTCTGGAAGGGGAATAGACTGCTTCTTGAATTTAAGTTCCTCGGCTATAAGGGTAAGGGAATAGATCGAAGTTTTTCCTGGCAGATGACGTTCCCTGATTCTCTACTTTTAGCAGAGGATGAGCAATATACGGCTAACATCGATTGGCCTGATTATCGCAGTGAGGTTACACTGATCTATAAAGGACATAAAGAAAAGCGACGATTGACTGCAAAAGGTATGCTCGATATACGCAGAGAGGGCCTTTTGCGCGAGCCATATTTCGAGGACCTGCATCCATTGTTGAAGATGTATCTTATTGAACGCCTCAAAGAAAAAGAAACTCCACCTGCGCAAAGACGCACGTATGCCGTCATGCCTTCGCAGGCTGCAGATCTTCAGAGAATCATAGATTCATCGCGTCCCGGCGATACGATTCGATTGCATGCCGGCACCTACAGGCTTGATAAGACCCTGAAATTGATGGATAAAAGCTATCTAACGCTACTGGCCGACTTAGGTGTTGAAGTACTGATCAGCGATCCGCATGCTCCTGTGATTGAGATGATTCGAGGAAATCAGGTGCGACTGGAAGGCTTTCGCGCAAAGCATGAGGCGGCAGATGGCTGTTCCACTCCGGTAATTTCGATTAAGGATTCTCGCCATATTGTGCTACGGCATCTTGAGCTGGATGGGTCGGGCACGCATGCTGTCAGGATGAGCTTCAGCCGTGATATTCTGGTCGAGCATAACTATTTGCACAGCAATTCCCATGCAGCGTTCGAGATGCAGTCTGCCCTTAAAAACGTGGTGATCCGATTCAACCGAATAGAGAATAACCCGCAAGTATTTCAAGATTCATTTTTGTCTGGAACCGGTGAGATTGAATTCTATGGCAATACCGGCCAACCGCTAACGCGTCAACGGTGCAAAAAATTAGAAGAGAAGAAGGGGGATCGATATGTTAGATGCGGGCGATATCAATGAACGCCTGCCCTGAAACCCTGAACCAGAATGGAAGCCCATATGGTTTCGGCTTGACGCATCTTCTCTGCACTATTATCCTCGCGGCATGTACAGCTTTGATACCGAGAACGGAATCGGCACGATTGACTGCCACTACGTCAAGCCTCTGCTCGCCTGCGCCTATATCATGGTCGACGGCGATGACGTTGCCTTCGTCGAGAACAATACCTCGCTTGCCGTTCCCTATCTGCTTGATGCTCTGAAAGAGCTGGGTAAAACGCCCGAGCAGGTCAAATACGTCATCATCACACACGTGCATCTCGATCATGCCGGTGGTTCGGGCCTGCTGATGCAGCACTGCAAGAATGCCACGCTGATCGCGCATCCGAAGGCGGGGCGTCATATGGTCGATCCGTCGCGCCTGATCGCCAGCTCCATTCAGGTGTATGGCGAGGAGCCCTTTCGCCGTCTCTACGGTGAGATCGTGCCCGTCGCCGAAGAGCGCGTTCAGCTCATGAATGACGGCGACGAACTGAGGCTTGGTTCGCGCACGCTGCGCTTCTTTCATACAAGAGGTCACGCCAATCATCACTTCTGCATCTATGATTCGAAATCGAACGGCGTCTTTACCGGCGATACGTTTGGCATCGCCTATCCGGTCTTGCAAAAAGGCGGGCCATATATCTACCCGACAAGTACGCCGACAGACTTTGATCCGGCCGAGGCGCGCCTCAGTCTGACGAAGATTCGCGAGACGGGCTGTTCGCGCCTGTATCTCACGCATTTCGGCGAGTTCACCGCCCTTGACGACGGCGAGGCGCAGATGCGCGAAGGTCTCGACTTTCTTGAAGGCCTGCTTGACGAATCCATTCGCGGATTAAAGGCCGGCCAGTCGTTTGAAGTCATGCAGGGCTACGTCGCCTCGTCGATACTCGAACGCATGAAAGGCGAGGTGGAGAGGCGTGAGTTCTATGTCGATGAAGAGGGCGAAGAGATGATGCGCCTGGACGCCGAACTGAACGCCCAGGGCATTGTATTCGCCGCTTCTCGCAAGGCAAAGGCTGAGAAGCCGGTTTGAGTGGTCTTACAATCGCTGTAGCATCTCAGGGCAATCAGGTTAGCCGGAATCTTTGATTATGGAAAACGTCGCCCGTTTTAAGTTACAGCCACTTTTTCAATATATTTCCGGTTCTGAGGGTGCCTTTTTATCCTTTCCCTGATACTTTTCACATTCAGCCAGTGAAGGTTGCAGCGATGTCTGTACCTGACCGCTTGTACTCAGAATGTACTCTTTATGAACCCGTGTGCAAATGACGACCTGGTCGCCAGCTTTCTTTTCGCCAATATCCAGCGAGTACTCGCTGGTTACAGAGTTTCCAACCCTGCAACGCCCCAGAACGCTGATCTTTCCCGGCGCAACACGAATTTCACCACTAATATAGTTGGTGATATTATGGACAATACCGCTACCGTCCGGACCATATATTGAGATCTCAGTAATCCCATAACAACCTTCCGTTAAGATAGTCACGGCTTCTGAGGCAGGTGTATCCGGGCGAACAGAGTATGCATAGTTTGAATGCTCGCAGGACTTGAAATTGCAGGTTATTCCGGCCCAGGGCGTATCGTTGAAGTAACCGCCAACTCGAGCCTTCATCTTGTCGATTGTCTTCTTATCGCGTAGCGTTGAAATGGTAGCGACTTCGCCGCGTTTGGGCTGTTCAGAAAACGTTAATTCCGGATCAATCGCTTTAAGAACAGAGCGTGTCCAGTCATCGGCTGAAAAGCGGTCTGAAGCAGACGGGTTTTTTGAGGAGAAGTACCCACCATAATTCATCTTCCCCGATTGAACAGTAAATTTGTTCTCTAAAGCACTCTTCCTGTCAACAACCCGTATCACTCTGTCCATATTCAACGGGGTTTTGACGTCGGACTTATAGTCAAAGTAAACATAGGCAGCTACAGTGTATTCACCTGGCTCAGCGTTGAATAAAAAAAATTTCTTGCGGATTTGGTAATTAGCCGGAATCACCGGCCCGATTTCAGATCCACCGTTCAGCTTCATGAAATAGACTCTCTCAAACAAATCATTGGCTTCAATCATAATCCCGGTTGGTTCTTTTCCCGGAGCTACTTCGGGCAGAGATCGACAGCCGCTGAACCAGATGAAAAGGCTGCCAATTACAAGTTTTTGCAATAGCTGCCTTCTTTTTGTGGTTTGATTATTCACTTTTGACATGTTTCCAGAGCCCCCTCTGGATGAAAAATTGTCAATCAGATTTATAGAGATAATGGAAGTATCCAGAAACCTCGATGGCATTTTCCCTGGGGCAGGGTATTCTACGGAGGACGCTACTCTGGAATGTCTCGAAAACTCACCGCTTACAGAATGCTCTGAATGCGCCGTTCAATCTCGCGATAAAGCCCGATCGTTTTCTCGATGACGTCAGCCGGAAGCGGAGGCGCGGGCGGCGTCTTATTCCAGCCCGTGCGTTCGAGATAATCCCTGATATACTGCTTGTCGAAACCCGGAGCGGTCTCGCCCGGCCTGTACAGGGCCTTATCCCAGAAGCGGCTCGAATCGGGAGTTAACGCCTCGTCTATCAGGACGATGCGGCCATCAAGAAGGCCGAACTCGAACTTCGTATCGCAGAGCAGAATCCCGACCTTCTCCATCTGCGCCGATGCCTCGCGAAAAAGAGCGATCGAGATCTTCTCAAGTCGATCGGTCAGCTCCGCGCCGACGCGCTGGCGCATGAAATCGACCGTAACGTTTTCGTCGTGCTTGCCCGTATCCTCTTTCGTCGCCGGAGTGAAGATCGGTTCGGGTAACCTTTCGCCCTGTTGCATGCCGGCGGGCAGAGCATGTCCGCAGACGGCGCCCGTGCGCTGATAATCCTTCCAGCCCGAGCCGGCCAGATAGCCGCGTACGACGCATTCGAAATCGACGCGCTGCGTTTTGCGGGCCAGAACGGCTCGATTACGGAACGGCTCATGGTTGCGATAAGGCTCGGGGAACTGCTCGATCTGATCGGTGATCAGATGATCGTCGAAGTCGAGGATCTGTTCGAGAGGACGATGATCGTCTGCCTGCGAGATCGTGCGTCCGCCTCGAAAATGTTTGAACCACCGCGTCGATACGCCGGTAAGAATCTCGCCTTTGCCGACGATGGGCTCGTCAAAGACGACGTCGAAGGCTGAGATACGATCCGAGGCGACAAGGATCATCGCCTCGCCGGCATCATACAGGTCGCGGACCTTGCCGCGATAAAAGGGCTGGGGAATCAATTCGCTCATATACGCTCCTGCCAGCGAATCTGGCCGGAATCAGAGGTAAAGGGTTTTCGAGCCCGGAGGCTGCAATCGCGCGAAGCCGTCTTCGGTGCGGTTCGTCTCGACGACGATTGTGCGCAGAGAAAACTCCTCTCCGTCGCCCTTCTTCACGCCCGGACAGAAATCCTTCAGCCATTCGTAGCTCTCGCGGCTTTCAAAGTTGGATGTCCAGAACGGGAAGGTGCGACACTGAAGCGGGCGTACCTCGTAGACCGTGCATTTGCCGTCTTTGCCGAGCAGGGCGCAGGCCTTCGCCGTCTGATGCAAGAAGAGCCCGTTCCTGCGCCTTTGAACAAGCCGCGTCTGCAGTCGCTCCCACTTCGCATCGGAGAGCTTGAGCGCTGCGCGGATGTTCTCAAGATCTTCGGCCGTGAAATACACGACCCCAGGCCCACGGCAGCATTTGCCGCAGGCCGTGCAGCTCCAGCGAAAGGCCTCGTCTTCAAGGGCCTGCTGAACCTGCTGCATGCTGACGCTGTGCGGGATTTTCTGCCCGTCAGGGGATTTGCCCGCGACATAATGTTGCTCGTTGTCGCGCGAAAGCGGATGTGCGGTCGCAGCGGTGCGGTGGATCAGAGATTTTAGCGATTCGAACATCGGGAAGGACCGGTTTGCTTCGTTTTTCCCTCATGCAAACCTCTTTTTTCCTCGAAACTGGAATCAGACATGGAACTTCAGAGCGTTGTCTTAGCTGAACGAACGGAACTGCCGAACCTGCGCCCCGCAAAAGTGCGGACAGAGTCGCCGTCGGCCTTTTTCGAAATGCTTTCTGCGCGAAACGCAGGCGAACCGATGCAGAGCATGGTCACGGCTGCCCTGCCGTTCGATAGCGTCGAGCCTTCAATTCCGACCGGTTCGGATCGTCTGCATGAAGAGCTTTCGCCCGCTCGCATGCCGTTCGACGACCATCCGACCTTTAATGATAGAAAGGATGTATCGTCGCAAGATAGCGATGCTCAGGCTGCTCGCGAAGAGGCCGACAGAGTAGCGACGGCCCGACGCGAAGAGCGAGCCGAAGAAGAGAGAGCTACAGAAGAGAAACACAGAAAAGCGACCGAAGATGCAAGCAGAAGCCATACTACAAACGAAGAGTCGAATCAGGCGGCGGATGCAAACTCCGTAGCCGGACGCACGAAAAAAACCGCCGGGGAATCGGCCGCCGAGGAAGCGAACACCGAAGCAGCAGAGGAAGCGATCCAGAAGAAGGCCGCGAACACTGAGACCGGTGAGACTCATGTAAAACCCGCAGCACAGAGCGTAGCCGGCGGGCCTGCATCCGCACAGGCAGAGAAAGCCGCTCGCACGATCGAAGCGTTAGTCGGATCGCTTTCCGGGACGCTGCGCGGCGAAACAACAAAAGAAGCCGTTGCGAAGGCCTCGACTGGAAAGGGCAGCAATTTTCAGGTGATCGACGCCGAGGCGAGAGAGTCCGTATCTGAAGTAAGCGGTAGATCGCAGCAAGCGCGCAAGCAGGGAGCGGCACCTGATGCTGCCTCTTTGCAGTCGGGTATGCGAGATCGAAAGGCCGATAAGAGCACGGATTCCGCAGATGCCTCACTGGCAACCGGAGTCGCCGGCCGAACGAAGATTGATAGCGAGATTCAACTCGGCCATATCGTAACGGCATCGGTCGATGCAAAGGCCGATCTGAAAGATCGAGTTATACTTGATTCCGATAAATGGAACGTCGTTTCGACGAAACCCTCACGCCGAGAGATGCCGAAGTCCGAGAATCAGGACTCGGGAAAAGGCGAGAGCCAGCGCGACTTCAAAGAACCCGGACTTCGCTTCGACGCTCTGAAGGCGCTGGAGCGTCCTGCAACCGCACAGGAACTTGAGAAGGGCGTGCGTAGCGGCCTGAACGAGCTTGTCAAAAAGGCTAACGTGCAGATCGGGCAGCAGGGTAACGCCTCGGCGCAGATCCGCATGAACCCCGATCATCTCGGATTCATGAGCGTCGACATGAAGGTCGAACAGAATCGCGTCGTTCTTAAAATCCTCGTTGATCGTGAAGACGTACTCGAACAGCTCAAAAAAGATCTTGATGTGCTTCGCGCCGAATTCGGCAAAAGCGGACTGCAGATCGACTCGCTGTCTCTGAAACTGCGCGAGAGCTTCAATACGGCATTCCAGAGCGATACACAGGACGGCAAGGATTTCAGCTTCCAGGGCTCTGACGATCAGCGGCGCGAGGAGAGGGCTCAGGACAGGAAAGACAGCGCAAGCGGATACTTTGAATCCGCCTTTACGACGTCTGAGATCGAAGCGATCGAGCCGTCGCGAAACGAAGCCATCAGACCGACACACAGGGAGCACGGACAGGCGGGCTATGAAAGCCAGTTAGTCATGAACTTTCATCGATCGACAGATCACCGGTCCTTTCGGGCTTAGGTCTGTTAAAAAGCGGTAAGAGGAATTTATGGAACCAGTATCATCAGAACAACTTCGCAGTCAGTATCTGAACACGGATCGATCCGTGAATATTCAGGACACACTGAAGCAGCAACAGCAGCTTCAGGAAGGCGGACTCGACGGCATTGAGATCCGTCAGGGAGCGAAGAATCTCGGCAAAGACGATTTTCTCAAGCTGCTGATAACGCAGCTTTCGCATCAGGATCCGACGCAGCCGGTGTCAGATCAGCAGTTCATCGCCCAGATGGCACAGTTCTCGTCGCTTGAACAGATGCAGAATATTGCAACGGGCATCTCGAAGATGGGCGAACGTCAGGCCTATGGCATGGTCGGCAAGTTCGTGGTCGGTAAGGATTTTGCCACGGGCGAGATGGTGAGCGGCATTGCAAAGGCTCTTTTCTATGATAACGCCGGTCAGGCCTTTTTAAAGGTCGGAGGCCGCGCCGTTCATCTGAATGATGTGACGCTTGTGGGCGACGCCTCAGACTTTCGCCGTGATGTGGGCGGGCTCGGTGAAGCCGAACAGGGACCTGCGCAAACCGCTCAGCCCGATGTCGGCAACGATACTGCTTCGCCGCAAACGCAAGCCTCTCCGTCACAGACTGATGCCCCTCTGGTGAAAGAGGCGTCGAGCGAAAAACCCCTGATCGAAAAAGCGACTCAGCAACCGGAGAATCATCAAGTTCCCGCTGAAAAGACCGACAGTACGAAAGAGCCGAAGATCGAGCGGATCAATTCCCGCATGCGATCGGAGCTCGAACGCAGTTATGGTTATACGGCTTCGATTTCCAGTCGAAGCTTCGCCGGATGATCCGGCTGGATGAATGGTTAACAGGAAGCCGCCACGGCTTCGAGGCATTTGAAGGAGAAACAGATATATGATGCGCTCGCTTTATTCCGGTGTTTCCGGATTGAAGAATCACCAGGTCCGGATGGATGTCATCGGGCATAACGTCTCGAACGTAAACACGCACGGCTACAAGGCCGAGCGCGTGAACTTCATGGACCTGATCAGTCAGGAAATCGCCGGTGCATCCGAACCGAAAGAGAATATCGGGGGAATCAACTCGCAGCAGGTCGGCCTCGGGGCTCTGATCGCTTCGATTGATAAAATCATGACGCAGGGCTCGCTGCAGACGACCGGCAAGAACACCGACGTCGCCGTCTCGGGCGAAGGTTTCTTTGTGATCCGCGACGGGAACAAGCAGTTCTATACAAGGGCCGGATTCTTCAACATCGACCGTGACGGCTACTACGTGCATCCGGGCACGGGCCTTCGCGTGCAGGGCTGGAATTCGCGCACGGACGATAAAGGCAATTCCTACATCAACTCATCGGCGACAGTAGAAGACATTCGCATTCCTCTGTATCAGAAGAAGCCGGCAAAGGCTACGACCGAGGTCGTCTACGAATCGAACCTGAATCAGGCCGTCGAGATCGTGCCCGCCGATGCCACAGCCGAGCAGATCCGCGATTTCATCGAAGGACCGGCCGATAAGCGCCGAGGACATGCGACGACGATTAACGTCTATGATCCTGAAGGCAACAAGCGAGAGCTGCGCCTGGAATTCTGGAAGACGGGCGAGAACCGCTGGACGGGCCGTGTGAATATGGAGAACGCCACGCAGGTGAGCGTGAACGTAACGGGTCCGGGCAATGTCGATACGGCCGTTCCTGGAAACGATCGCTTTGAACTGGGCTTCTCAAGCGACGGACGTCTTGTTTCGGTAAGCGACGGATCAGATACCTTAAACGACGGCAAGCTCCAGCTTCAGCTTTCCTATCGCATTCCCGGTAACCCCGAGCCGCAGACGATCAACCTGAATATGGGCGAATCGGGCGAGGTGAAAGGCATTACGCAGTATGCCTCGTCGTTCACGACACGGGCAAAAGAGCAGGACGGCTTTCCGATGGGATACCTCGAAGCCTTCAGCATTGATAACACCGGAACGATCGTCGGCACCTATTCGAACGGCGTCAAAGAGCCGCTCGCTCGCATCGCCCTTGCCACGTTTACAAACCCGGCCGGATTGACGAAAGAAGGCGAGACGAAGTTTGCCTATTCGATGAACTCGGGCGATCCGAACATCGGCGAGGCAGGCATCGCAGGAAGAGGCAAGATCAACGCCGGATTGCTTGAAATGTCGAACGTTGATCTTTCGGATCAGTTCACCGACATGATCGTCACGCAGCGCGGCTTTCAGGCGAACTCGCGGACGATTACCACTACCGATCAGATGATTCAGGAAGTTCTCGGATTGAAACGATAATCTGAATTCTGATACTGATTCGTAATTTCGTAAATGGCCGGATCTTTCCGGCCATTTTGTTTTTCGCTTGCCTGCACGGTGGGCGAGGGTAACCTCTCTCCGTCTGACAGGAGGATTTACGATGGGACAATCTATTGATCTGGTGATTATTCTGGTCGCCTTCAGCCTTGCATTCACAGCCGGTATGGGCGTGTACGCCTATTTCCTTCTGAAAAAGAAGCTGAAGTAATGGAGCAGGGGGCTGCAAGGCCCCCTCTCACCTCCGTCTTTTCCTGCGTGCAGAAAACCTGTTATTGACATTCTAAGTTCGCTTCACTATCATAAAGAACCGCCCCGAGCTATTAATTAGAGAGAACAAACGGAATTCGTATTATGAAACATAAGGCCATTGTCAGGGATTACTCGAATGAATCGGGATCGAAGATAATCTTCGGGTAATCGGCCAAACCTCATCTTCTGATCGGATTCATCGAGCAGCCATCCAGCTGGCCGTCTCATACATGAATTACGAATCCGATGGCTTTCTTTCGAGAAAGCATTCGAAAAAAAAGAAACACAGCGAATCCAGCCGTAGCGGTCTGGAGCAGGCGGTCACGGCCATAGAGACCGTCGGCATTGTTCTTCGCTGTGACGGGCGGAGCGCACGCGTATCTCTGCCCGATGGATCAATCACCTCGTGTACGCTCACGGACGAACGACCCGTCGCCGGCGATCGCGTTCTTGTCTCACCGCAGGGTCGGATTGTCCGCATCCTTGAATCTGAAGGGAATCTATACCGCGAATCTACGACCGGCAGCAGAAGAATCGCCGCCGGTGTGCAGCATCTGCTGTTGTTCCTGCCTCTGGAGGAGCGCAGGTCAACGCCAGTCTTCATTGAAGCGATGCAGAGACAGGTGCAGCAGCTTCGGGAGCAGGGGATGCAGATGAATCTCACGCTTGTCGTGGATTCAGAGGCGCATGAGATCGACCCATCCATTCCCGCAATCGTTCGTTCTTCTATTGTTCGTTCCTACGAGCAAAGGGACCGGATTCTCGATCGTCTTCGCGGACGACGCACCGCCCTGATCGGCCCGTCTGGCAGCGGCAAGACGACCTTTCTCAGGTGGCTACAGGCCGAAGACGAATCGCGGCAGAATGACTCTCGACCCTCTCTGGCTACCTATGACAGGAATCCTTACGAAAATCCTGTCGGGAGTCCAGAGAGGGCGCATGCGCAGCCTGCCATTCAGCGCACCTCGGCCATCGAGCTCTTTCTGTTTCAGGGATTGCAGATCATCGATATGCCTGGCTCCGATCGTCCGCCATTGCTCTTTGAAGAGCAGTCTTCAGAAGCGCGAGCAAAAGCGGCGCAAACAAAGTATGTGGCCGATGAGCCCGATTATACGTTTCGCTGTCGTCACTGTGGTCAGCTGATCGGCACGGCCGACGCCGGCACAAAGAACCGGAATCACTGTCCGCAGTGCCTTCATAGCCTGCATGTGGATAACGAACCCGGCGATCGCGCCTCGCTCTGTCGTTCGGTCATGGAGCCCATCTCCGTGTGGGTGCGCAAGGATGGCGAATGGGCTCTTCTGCATCGCTGTAAATCATGCAGAACCATTCACTCGAATCGCATCGCCGCCGACGATAACGAGGCGATGCTGCTTTCGCTGGCCGTGCGTCCGCTTGCGAATCCGGCGTTTTCGCTGGAGAGGTTAGGCGCAGAGGCGAAATGATGCTAATCCGAGGCTGTCCTGAAACCAGCCATGAGTTTCAGGACAGCTTCGACGCATCCTCTGTTGCCAGAACCCTCCTGGGAACGGATACTTATCTCTCGTTCTCTAAAATATCGGCTACGGTTTTCTGGCCGAGCTGCTCGGCGAGGGCTATCATGATGCCCTCAGGTCCGCGCAGATAGCAGAGCCTGTAGATGTCTTCGTAATTTACGACTTCTCCGATCAGCTCGGCTCCGTGCCTTTGAAGGCGAACGATGACGTCGTCGATGTCGGTGACGGCGAACATAAGGCGACGCAGGCCGAGCGTATTTACGGGAGTTTTTTCATCGGACCTGATCGCCTTCGGCCTGTGAAAGCGACTCAGTTCGATGCGACTGTGACCGTCGGGCGTACGTAGCATGGCGATGTCGCACTTTGCGTCGGTGAGGCCGATGATGCGATCCACCCAGGCCCCTTCGACCGTTGTCTCTCCCTCGAGCTCGAGGCCCAGCTCAAGAAAGAAAGCGATCATTGCCTTGAGATCATCGACCATGATGCCAACGTTATCCATGCGTAGAAGCTTCTTCTCAGACATGTCGGGTTCTCCTGTTATGCATATGTAATGGATATTCTCGTATGCGCCCACCGATAAAGCGACGGAAGTGATGAAAGTCAATATGACATAATCTGAATGCCATTTTCTCGTAAGGCCTGCGTGACATAATCGGTTACACGTGAAACGAGGTTTTATATTGATGAACAAACAAAGGCCGGTGAATGAAATAGCCCTGTTGTGCATCAACTGCGAAGACTCATCAGGTTTTTGATCATCGTATCGATAAGGCCGCCGAGTCTCTCATTCGTTGCTTTAAGTTCATGTTCGGGTACGGAATAGACATACGCAGGAGAATGCAACAGGCCCTCGGTCCGGCCGAAGGTCGATCCTGGGCCTGTGCAGCGATCGATTGCCGCGAGGCTGCAGAACTGGCAGCGAGCGCTTCCATCGTCTATGAAGCCTTGAGCCTCGGCATACCGATCAAAGGCCTGTAGACAGAGGGCACAGCTCTTATAACTGAGCAGAGGATACAGGTCGGCGTAGTATTTGGCCGGAACTGGCCGCTCTGATATATAACGATAAGCACGTCGGATGATGCGACACTTAATAAGGCTGAGGTCGACGGCATTTCGTCCACGGCGCATCTGCGCGCGTATAACCCTTTCGTTCAGATAAGCGGCCTTTTTCGCCGACGGAAGCTCGCTGCGATTGATACGGTGAGCGTCCGCGGCTCGATCCTCTGAAGAATAATAATCCATGCGATGCCTCTAAAAGCTCGGTCGAAATGACAGAACAGGCGGGCAGCGATCAGTTCGCATGAAAGGCGCGGCAGCGAGCCGTGCTGAGATCCTTCGCACAGACGAAGGGCTTGGGATCGGTGCGCGCGCTCGGGCCGTTCCATACCTCATAGTGCAGGTGGACACCGGTTACGCGACCCGTGCTACCCATAAAACCGACGACGGTTCCAGGCACGACGCGCTGACCGGAACGCACGGCGATGCGTTCCATATGCCCGTAGAGGGTCTGGAAGCCGAAGCCGTGCTTGATGACGACGGCATTGCCGTAGCCTGCATCCCAGTTCATGACGGTGACGACCTCGCCCTCAGCGGTCGCCTCGACGGGAGTGCCGCGGGCGCCGGCCATATCAAGACCGGAATGGAATTCCATCTGCGCCCCGCTTACAGGATCGACGCGGATGCCGTAATCGGACGTGTCTCGATAGCCGGCGCGGATCGGTCGGCCGAGCGGCATGCGGTTATAGACGCTGTAGCCCTTTTCAACGGTGAAGCGCAGCGATTCCAGAAGAAAGAGATCTTCGTTTGTGGCCGAATTCAGGCCGGCAACGACGTAGGTGGAGTGCAGATAATCGGTGTTGGCTGCAAGCCGGCTGATGACCTCTTTCTTGAGCGACTGTTCGCCGAATTCCCGTGAGCTGACGCTGGTGGGCAACAGGTCCAGAGAGGTCGACGAGAAATTCGTCAGGCGGGCGATCTCTTCGAGGTTCTCCCTGAGCTGACGCTGCTTCTTCACAAGCAGAGAGGCCTGTTTATCGATGTTATAAGCAGCCGTATAGTTAATACCGTACAGCTCCTGCTGCTTCTCGATCTCGATGGCCTTCTCGCGGTGAACGTAGTATCCGTAAAAACTGAGAAAGATGGAAAGCACGATACTGCCGGCAATGAAGCCGATCATATGCCAGTTCATATGCACGGTGAAGACGCGATCGTTCCCGTGCGGAATAAACATGATGGTCAACCGCTCCCGACCCTTACGATCGAGACGATTCGGAATGGACCCGATGCCGTCGCGGACCTGACGGCCGATACGTTTTCCCATCTCCTTCAAAGCGGTTTCAGCTTCTCTGCCTGGCGCATACGGTCAATATTTTCTTTACTCCGGCTTATCAGGCGAAAAAAAGACCCTTGCCGGCCCGTCGCCGATTCTGGAGTTCTTTCGTGTCTGAACAGCATAACGATCAATTTGAAACCCGCCTCGAGAAGTTACAGAAGGTACAGGAAAAGGGATATCAGCCCTATCTGACCTCCTTCGATCGAAAGGACGAGGTGCAGGCCATCCTGACGCTCGATCCGGGCACGTACTCCGATACGATGAAGCTGTCCGTTGCGGGCCGCATCCGCGCGAAGCGCATGATGGGCAAGGCCGGCTTTTTACAGATCGAGGACGATACCGGTCGCATGCAGTTTTATGTGCGCCGGGACGACGAAGGCATCGATTTTGATGTCGTAAAGGCCCTGGATCTGGGCGACATCGTCGGATTAACGGGCTTCCCCTTTCTCACACAGACCGGAGAAAAGACGATTCACGCCACCTCAGTCGTTCTGCTTGCAAAGTGCCTGCGACCGCTGCCCGTCGTCAAAGAGGCCGACGGTAAGGTCTTTGATGCCTTCACGAACAAAGAGCAGCGTTATCGCATGCGCTATGTCGACCTCATCGTAAACCCCGAAGTCAGGCAGACGTTTATACTGCGCTCTCGCATCATCGCCTATGTACGCAACTTCTTGCAGAAGGAAGGCTATCTCGAAGTCGAAACTCCGATGATGCAGACGATTCCCGGCGGAGCGACGGCCCGTCCGTTTGTAACGCATCACAATGCGCTTGATATGCAGCTCTTTCTGCGTATCGCCCCCGAGCTCTATTTAAAGCGATTGCTTGTCGGCGGATTCCCGAAGGTCTTCGAGGTAAACCGCAACTTCCGCAACGAAGGCATCAGCTACAAGCATAACCCCGAGTTCACGATGCTTGAGGTCTATCAGGCCTACGGGTCGATGAACAGTATGATGGAACTCTGCGAGAGATTGGTTACGGGCGCCTGTATGGAGGTGCACGGAACTCTCAAGATCCCGTACGGAGAGGAGACGATTGATCTGACGGCGCCGTGGGAGCGACTGGGTTATTTTGAGTCGATTGAGAAATTCGGCAAGGTGACGCTGGATGCCGGCATGGATCGTAAAGCGGCCATTGATGCCGCCGTCGCCGCCGGCCATGCGGCGCATCTTTTTAAAGAGTGCCGCTCGGTGTGGGATGTGGCCGATGTGCTCTTTGACGAAACGGTAGAGCCCAATCTGATCCAGCCTGTGATGATCACGAAGTATCCGAAAGAGATCTCGCCGCTTGCCCGTTCCAATCCCGAAGATCCGCGGTTTGTTGATCGTTTCGAGCCCTACGTCGCCGGACGCGAGATCGGCAACGCCTTCTCTGAGTTGAACGATCCCTTCGATCAGAAGGCGCGCTTTCAGGAGCAGGTTGCCCTGCGCGAAGCCGGCGATGAAGAGGGCGGCTATATGGACCTCGACTACGTTCGTGCGCTTGAATACGGCATGCCTCCGGCCGGCGGTATGGGCATCGGCATCGACCGTCTGGTTATGCTTCTCACGAACAGTCATTCGATCCGCGATACGATCCTCTTTCCACTCATGCGACCGGAAGAGGGCGAAGCCGACGACTGAGCTTTGATAGAGAAGGGCGTTTCGGGAGCAGGGCATGCGCAGATTCTGGAGCGGGCGATTTTCTATGCTGATCTCAAGCCTACTCACAGCGATCGTCGTCTTTTCCCTTTTCGCCTTCTTTTTCGGATGTGTGGTCGTCCGTCCGATCTTATTTCCTGCGCCTGCAATGGCGCCCGTACCCGAGGCGCCTGACGGCTCTCTCATTCAAATCAAGACCGAAAGCACCGACCGTACTGTGCGTGGCTATCTGATGCGCCCGCGGGGACCGAGCGATCGTCTGCTGCTGATCTTTCATGGCAACGGAGCGACGATGGACGGCGATGTCGATCTCGGCATGGCCTTCGCCGGCCGTGGCTGGAATGTGCTTCTTGTCGAGTATCCCGGTTATGGCCTTTCGTCTGACAGCTCGCCCTCTGAATCGAAGATCTATGCCGATACGGAGGCGCTGCTGCTGCATGTGCAGCGTCAGTTGGGCAATGATGCCGGCAGAACGGCGGCGCTCGGCCATTCGCTCGGTTCAGCCGTTGCCGTCGAGATGGCTGCAAGAGGTCATGTTCAACGCATGGCCCTTGTATCGCCGTTCACATCGGCGCCCGCCGTCGGAGCCTTTCACTTCATGCCGCCCGGATTGAAATGGCTGCCTTACCTCATTACCTGCGATCGCTTTAATAATCTGAGCAAGGCGAAATCGATCGAAAGCCCGGTCTTAATCGTTCATGGACGTAATGATACGGTTGTGCCTTTTTATATGGGTGAGGAATTGCACGCCGCCTTTCCAGAGAGCGTCTTTCTTGCCGTAGAATCCGACCACAACGACGTCTTCTTTCGCATGTCAGATCGCCAGTGGCAGCGACTCTTCTCTTTCCTTTTGTTTTGAGCAAGGAAACTCACCCGAAAAAAAGATCTGTCTGGTTAACCATCAGACGGAATGTGCGCCCCCTTCTCGATGTAACGCAGATGCAGGATGAACGTCTTGAAGACGTTGAAAAGAAGTTCGGGATCGAGTTCCATCATCTTGAAAAAGATGTCGCGATCAAGAAAGAGAATCTTCGCCTGCTGCGACGTCACGCGAAGCGTATAGCGCCGCGTCATCTTGTGAAGCAGCGCCGTTTCACCCAGCCATTCGCCTTCGCGGAACTTCATGCATTCGACGTTCTGTCCGTTTCGCTTCGTTTCGGCGACAACCTCGCCCGTGAGCAAGAGGTAGGTGAAGCTGTCGTTTTCCTGCCCTTCTCTGAAAATCGTCGAATCCTTCTGCAACGTCTTGATCGTCGAACGATAAAGCAGGTTCTGGATACGCAGGTTGCCGGCCCGTAGCGGAGACATGAGCTGCTCGTATTCGCGCAGCAGATCGCCGGCCACCGTCGGATGCCCCTCGTCCTGAAAGGCGCGCTCCTCAATACGTTCCATCACGGTCAGGGCGGCGACGGTCAGCTTGCGGGCGAACTTCGGGTTTGATCGGGCCTCACGCAGGAAGGAGTTGCCGTCGAAACAGGCAACCTTCAGCTCTTCGGATTCGGCCATGATGGTGGCGATGCGGGCTCCGCTGGTAAGAAGGGCTACCTCGCCGAAGATGTCGTTCGGTTGCAGCGTGTGGATGACCTTTTCTTTACCGCCGATGCGTTTGAGCACGGCCGCCCGTCCGGCCAGGATGAAATAGACAAGGCCGTCTGAGGCGTCGTCCTCTTTGAAAACGATCTCGCCACGCTTGTAAAGCCGGGCCGTGATATTCTTTAGAATTTCTCCACTTTCTTTTTCCATATGTTTGTCGGATGCTTTTCGGATCGCTTTTGCCAGCGACAGGTTGCGCATTCGATACGGCGATCGGTCGTACGGGCGTCAAAACAAAAACCCGGACCACAAGGGCCCGGGTCAGAAATTCGGTCGCTATCCCTGCAATCAGGAACAGCCGGTCGTCGAGCCGCAGCTCATGCATTTGAGGCAGGTACCGTTGCGCACCATCGTGAACTGACCGCATTCGGGGCAGGCATCACCTTCGTAGCCTTTCATACGGGCCAGGGTGCTCAAGCTGGCCTTGCTCTCTTTCTGCTGCGCTGCCGCACCATCGTCGGATTTCACGACAACCCAGGAGGGAGCGGCGGGGCGCTCGGCGACGGACAGGTCACCGGACGGTCCGGATTGTGCCGGCTCATTCTGTGAAACGATCGGCGAGCTGACGTGCGACGACTGCACGGAATCGGGGCGTGTGTCTTCGATGTCGACATGGGCCAGCTCATAGCGGCTGAGATAGGTGACGGCCAGTTCGCGGAAGATGTAGTCGATGATCGACGTCGACATCTTGATATGCGGATTGCCCTGCACCATGCCGTTCGGCTCGAACTTCGTGTAAACGAAGGCATCGACAAACTCCTCAAGAGGAACGCCGTATTGCAGGCCAAGAGAGACGGCGATAGCAAAGCAGTTCATCAGAGAACGGAAGGCCGCCCCTTCTTTATGCATATCAAGGAAGATCTCGCCGAGACGACCGTCTTCATATTCGCCGGTGCGCAGATAGATCTTATGACCGCCGACGGTTGCCTTCTGGGTATAGCCGGCACGACGCAGCGGAAGGCGCTGACGACGCACGATCTTCTCGATTTGCTCGACCACCTTCTCGACTCGCGGAGCCGCTGCGGCGACGGTAGCGGGCTCATCTTCAAGCTGCAGCTCTTCTTCGTCTTCGACCTGAATATTCAGCGGCTGCGACAGCTTCGATCCGTCGCGATACAGAGCGATGGCCTTGTTCATCACACGGAACGAAAGATCGTAGGCCTGCTTCACCTCGTCGAGAGTGGCGTGGGCGGGCAGGTTGATCGTCTTCGAGATGGCGCCCGAGATGAAGGGCTGTGCTGCCGCCATCATGAGGATGTGGCTCTTCCAGGAAAGATAGCGCTGGCCGTAACGACCGCATTTGTTCGCACAGTCGAAGATCGGGAGATGCTCTTCTTTTAAGTGAGGGGCGCCTTCTACGGTCAGCGTGCCCGTTACGTAGTCGTTCGCCGCACGGATCTGCTCTTTTGTGAAACCGAGAGATTCCAGCAGGTTGAAGGTTACGGGCAGCGTCGCCGGATCCTGTCCGGAAAGCTTCTTCATCAATTCTTCGCCGAGCGTAAAGGCATTGAAGACGAAGCTGATATCGAAGGCAGAGGCGAGCTGCGCTTCGACCTTTTCCAGAGCGGCGTCGTCGAATCCCTTCTGCTTCAGAGAGACATGGTTGATATGCGGAGCGCCCTTCAACGTGCCGCGTCCCGTCGCATACTTGATGATATCGTCGATCTGCTCGGCCGTATAACCGAGGTGATCGAGAGCGGGCGGAACGGACTGGTTGATGATCTTGAAGTAACCGCCGCCGGCCAGCTTCTTGTATTTCACAAGGGCGAAGTCGGGCTCGATACCCGTCGTATCGCAGTCCATCACCAGGCCGATCGTTCCCGTCGGAGCGATCACCGTCATCTGAGCGTTGCGGAATCCGAATTGCTCGCCCAGTTCGAGGGCACGATCCGCTTCGGCGCGGGCAGCCTCAAGCAGATAGGACGGGCAATGCGCTTCGTCGATACCGACCGGCTTCACCGTCAGGCCTTCATATTCGCTATCGGGAGCGTTATACGCCGCACGACGGTGGTTACGGAAGACGCGCAGCATGTGCTCGCGGTTCTTCTGGTAACCGGCGAAGGCTCCGAGCTCCTGCGCCATCTCGGCCGACGTCGCCGCCGAGTTCATGTGCATGATGGCGGTGATGGCGCCGGCGATGTTGCGGCCTTTATCGCTATCATAGCTGATGCCCATACGCATGAGCATCGAGCCGAGGTTCGCATAACCCAGGCCGAGAGTGCGGAACTCATAGGAGAGCAGGGCGATCTCACGGGACGGGAACTGCGCCATCGTCACCGAGATCTCAAGCACGATCGTCCACAGGCGGGTTGAATGACGGAAGGCCAGATCATCGAACTCCGACGACTTCTGGTTCAGGAATTTCACCAGGTTCAGCGAGGCCAGGTTGCAGGCCGTATCGTCGAGGAACATGTACTCAGAGCAGGGGTTCGATGCGCGGATCGGTCCGTCGGTCGGACAGGTATGCCATTCGTTAATCGTCGTATCGAACTGCAGCCCCGGATCGGCGCAGGCCCAGGCGGCGTAGGCGATATCATCCCACAGCTTGCGTGCCTTCACGCTGCGCACCGCCTTCGCCGGACGGTTCTCTTCGTTCGCCTTCTCGATCTCGGTGCGCCAGTAGAGATGCCAGTCGAGATCACGCTCAACGGCGTTCATGAAGTCGTTGGTGATGCGTACGGAGTTATTGGAGTTCTGACCCGAAACCGTCTGATAGGCCTTGGACTGCCAGTCCGTCGTCATCTCTTCGAAGAGGATGGACGTAAAGCCCTGCTTCACAAGGTCGATGACACGCAGGATGTAGCTGTCGGGAATCATCGAACGTTTCGCCTCAAGCACCGCCTTTTTCAGCTCGGCGTTCTTGTGCATGTCGTATTTCGAATCGTCGGAGGCCGTAGAGCCCTGCACGGCCTTCATGATGCGGTTCAGATGCTGGTTGGCCAGCTTCGAGCCCATCACAAGCTCGACGACCTTCTGCTCTTCATGCACCTTCCAGTTCACGAACTCTTCGATATCGGGATGGTCCATATCAAGGCAGACCATCTTCGCAGCGCGTCGCGTCGTGCCGCCAGACTTGATCGCACCGGCCGCACGGTCGCCGATCTTGAGGAAGCTCATCAGTCCCGAGGACTTGCCGCCGCCGGACAGAGGTTCGCCTTCTCCTCTAAGGGAAGAGAAGTTCGTGCCCGTGCCCGAGCCGTATTTGAAAAGACGAGCCTCACGGACCCACAGATCCATGATGCCGCCTTCGTTCACCAGGTCGTCCCCTACAGATTGAATGAAGCAGGCATGCGGCTGCGGACGCTCGTAGGAGCTGCGAGAGGCGATGAGTTCTTTTGTATGCGGGTCGACGTAGTAGTGGCCCTGGCTTTTGCCGTCGATGCCATAAGCCCAGTGCAGGCCCGTATTGAACCACTGCGGAGAGTTCGGAGCGGCGATCTGGTCGGCCAGCATGAAAATCATCTCTTCGTAGAAGGCCAGAGCATCGTCTTCAGAAGAGAAATAGCCGTTTTTGTAGCCCCAGTAGGTCCAGCAGCCCGAAAGGCGATGGAAGACCTCTTTGCCCGACGTCTCTGAGCCGTAGCGATCGTCGGCAGGCAGCTCGGCCAGACGCTCTTCGTCGGGAACGCGACGCTGCAGCCACAGCGGGATTCCCTCTTCATGAACGGGTCGAGTATAGCGAGGAACGCCCGCTTTACGAAAGTATTTCTGTGCAATGATGTCGACGGCGACCTGAGACCATGCCTCGGGCACCTCGATGTCACGGGCCTCGAAGATCACCCGGCCATCGGGATTCTGGATGCGGGATGTGCGTCGATCCCAGGAAAAGGCATTCCAGACCCGGCTTTTCCTGGCAGGATGCTCTTCTTCATTACTGAAGGGTTGGTCGTGTGCTGTCTTTGTATAGAAACGGCTGATTCTCATGGCTCTGGCTCCGGCGGCTTTTCTACTAAACGGCATTCTACTATACAAAAATAGAGACAGCCCGGACGTCGAAAAAGTCGCTCTTTCGTTAAAAAAATTTGGCTCTTTACTGCTAATCCAGACAAATCGGCCCCAATCAGAACGTCTGATTATGTCGCCTGACTCGTCTGGGGTAAATAAAGTACTAATTTTCTGTTCAGCAACATGTCAAATGGTTTAAGGCCGAATTTTGCACCGGTCCGACCCTTTTTTCGGGCAAAAAGCGTGCATAATATGTGAGAATGCCCACCGGCACACCCCTTCGCCCTGACATGAAACATCCTGTTTCAAGTCAGGGACGTCCGCCCTCCATGGCTCTCCTCTCAGGGGTGAGCCGGTGGGCTGGAGTTTGGGCACGGGAGCGGCCGGGCTGGAAGTTGAGGAAGGGGAGTTCTGGAGGTGCGACGGGAGTTGGGTGCAGGCGAGAAAGAGGCTCTCAGGGTGAGCCGGTGGGCTGGAGTTTAGGCACGGGAGTTCTGGAGGCGCGACGGGAGTCGAATGCGGGCTAGAAAGAAGCCCTCAGGGAGACGGGACGAGAAGGGAAAGGCTATCTTCACCGGAACGGGTTTGCGATTTTGATTCTGTCTTCGATGTTCAGCCCATCCTGCATATCCTCTGTAATCAGAGTGTCGCAACTTCCATCAATGGCAGCGGAAACGATCTGACTGTCCCAGAACGATAGATTGTAATTCCGTCTTAATTGACTGGCCTGAAAGAGTGAGTTTCGGTCTGGCTGAAGAACCTGCGTGCGAAAATAGAATGAGTCAATGATCTCACTGATGAAGTTCTCAGAGGCGCTGAACTTTCGTATAAGCGTGAAGCAAACCTCATTGATAACCTGCATACTCGTGAAAAAGGTTAAATCGGTGCGGCTCAGAAGGGCAATGCCACGACTTCGTTTTTCCTTATCGTTGTCGCTGATCGCATAAATCCAGACGTTGGAGTCAACGAAGACGTTCTTCATAGATTGAGTCGCGGTTCCATAGCCTAAAGTCTTTCAGGTGGATAGGATTCTCAAAAAGGGTCTGCATCAAGTCGCTTCGCTGAGCTTGATCAGAGATGGGAATTATGATGACCTCTACGGTTTTTCCTTGTAGAGATTCGGGCATTTCAAGCTGGATTTTCGATTCTGAGACCTCGATAATTTTCCGTATCATTTCCATTACCAACCAAGTCTACGGGAAAAGTCTTAAAAAGTCAAGTACCTCGTAAGACAGGAAGTAGTTTGGGCCAGTGCAGTTCTGAAGTTGCGATGGGAGTTCGAGCCTGGAGGCGGATTCACAAAAACCGCGCGACAAGGCGTGCCATAATCGGATAGAGGGTGGTCGCTGCAAGAAGCCCTACCAGTATCCAGCGCGTCTGAACGGCGATCTCTCGGTGAACCCCTGAGATCTTTTCATGCAGGCCCGAAAGCTCACCATGTAAACCAGAAAGACGTCCATGGAGGCCTGAAATCTCACCATGAATACCGGCGATCTGACCGTGCAGGCCGGTAATCTCCCGCTGAACGTCGGCAAAATCCGCCTTCATCTCGGCTCGCAGCTCCGCGATAGCGGTCTGAGTATCTGTGCGCAACTCTGCAATAGCGGTCTGAGTGTCTGTGCGTAACTCAGCGATAGCGGTCTGAGTATCTGCACGCAACTCAGCGATATCAAGTCGGAGGCCTGATTCCACTTTTCCCATGGCTTTTTCAAACGAAAGGGCAGACATCTGAACTACCTCATCTCTCTGAAGCGTAAAGGTAGAGGCAAGGAAGTCAATGAATTTTTACCCGGCCGCACCCCCTGTATGCGCCGAAGTGACGCGTCCTGCGTCAATCGTCGCCGCTCCGCACTCCTGCTCCGCTACACAGGGGGAGCGGCCGGGCTGGAATTGGGGTGAAAGGAATACTGGTGGTGCAATGGGAGAGGCGGCCCTATAGAGAAAAGAACGAGAAAAAGCGCTTGCGTACATACCAGATGGTATGTAAAGAGATCTCAGCGAGGAGATATCATGGAAGACCTGCACTATTTAAGTCTGAAAGAAGCAAGCATCGGGATGCGCGATCTGAAGATTTCGCCCGTCGCCGTCGTCGAGGCCTGCTTGAAGAGAATCGAATCTCTGAACAATGATACAAACGCCTTTATTACGGTGCTCGGCGACAGCGCCCTGAAAGAAGCGGCGCAGGCCGAAAGCGAAATCAAAGCCGGTCACTGGCGCGGGCCTCTACATGGCATACCGGTCGGCCTGAAAGACATGTATGATACGGCAGGCATCAAAACCACGGCCGCATTCAAGCACTTCAAAGATCGCATTCCGAAAGCCGATGCCGCCGTCGTCCGAAGCCTCAAACAGGCCGGCGCCATCATCATCGGAAAGACGAACATGCATGAACTGGCAATGGGCACAACATCCAACGCAAGCTATTTCGGGCCGGTTCGTAACCCATGGAATCCTGAGTATATCGCCGGAGGATCATCCGGAGGCTCGGCCGCCGCTGTAGCTGCCGGCATGTGTTTTGCCACCGTCGACACCGACGCCATCGGCTCCTGCCGTCTGCCGGCATCCTGTTGCGGCGTCGCCGGCTACAAATGCACCTGGGGCAGGATCGACAACAACGGAATCCTTGCCGGAGAGAAGGCCGATGACGTCATTCTGAAACTGGCAACCGTCGGCATTATGGCACGCGAGGTCGCCGATATTGCCGCTGTCGTCGAATGTTTAACCGGATCATCGGTTGCCGGCCCTTTCAACAACGAAACAGCAAAGCCGTCTATCGGAATAGTGACGAACTATGCTGCAAGCCCCGATATTCGCGCCGCCTTTGAAGCCGCCGCAAACACCTTTAAAGAGGCCGGGCATGTGACTCAAGAGACGACCGTGCCATTCACTGAAAATCCTGACATGAAGAACATAGAGAGAAACCGTCAATCGGCGAACGATGATCTTTTCGGGAATGTTGATGTGCTGATCCTGCCCACGACGGCCGGGGAGGTTCTTACAGCAAAGGCAGCGGGCAAAAATCCTCAGGCATTATCGGCGCAGAATACGTTCTTTGTGAACTATTACGGCCTGCCCGCTATCTCCGTGCCCTCCGGATTCGATGCGAACGGTTTACCCGTCGGCTTGCAGATCGTCGGAAGGCAGAATCAGGATGACGTAGTTCTGCAAGTAGCGCAGGCCTACCAGAGCGTTACCCTCTGGCATTCGATGCATCCCCAGCGGTGAGGCGCGGGAAGGGTTGCGGGCAGGGAACGCTTTACTTCTCGAGTAATCCGGACATGATCGAAATCTCAAGCGTGAATTGCTGCAGGATCGTTTCAGCAACGGATCGATCACTGACTGCAGTGATGTTGCTGATATTCGATTCTACCTCATCCCGAATTCTACGGGCCGTTTCAAGATCATTATCGATTAAAGCGATCTGGCCCTGTGACATCTTTGCTATGCATCGATCCAGATCGGAAGACGTTTCATCTTGCAGGATTTCTGAGTAGATCGCAGTAACTTCTTTATCATTTTCGAAGTTATCATCCATCAGGAAGAAATCGGCAAGGCTTATCCTCTTACCGGATTCTCGCAGGGCCTTTTCTCTCTCTGGCAGATAGGTATCGGCAAAGTACACAAGCCGGCCGTTCTTTATATAGAAAAGAGACGCTACCTCATTCCCGGCTGGTTCATCGACGATTGTGCGTGTATCGATATCGAGATTGGTTGTCATGATCAGCATACTTTTCTCGTCATCTCCGATCAACCGGTAGAGAATACGCAGGTCCTTTCCTCCGACAAAATCCTTCACGATGATAAGGTTCGCCTGTTCTGAAGCATTCGCAGCAATAACGTTAAACATAGTGACGTATTCTTCGGCTGACAGTTTCAGGCCGACCGATTGCAGGATATGGATCCGGATATTGTGCGAGAAGTAATAGGCATTGAACGGCATTTTTCGAGGAACATTATCTTTAACGGCGAAATACTGGATCTCGACGGCAGAAAGAGGTCCTGTCAGGATACAGAGAAGGCCAAGTATTAGAGGAAGGAGAATTCTGGATCGTTTCATCTGTAATGGCTCCGGAAGAACGAGTGCTCGTCAGTGCTCTCTTTTGATTGAAGCGAACTTTAAACGTACAGTCTGATTCTGTCAACCCAGAAAACGGCCTGACCTACTCATCGTACCAATGGATTTCAACAGGCGGATCGGGCTTTAATCCGCTATCAATGAGTTCGACCTGTTTCTGGAAGTCCGCAAAATCGGTGCTTTCTCGAAAGAATTGCAGATCGGGATCGGTCATAACGCGCTGAAGATCAGAATCACCGTGAGTATAGTTGAAGAGCAGGTATCTCTTTGCGTTCTTCGCGTCATGCAGCAGTGAGTAAGCACAGGCAATATTGAAGACGCTATTGTATCGCTCGTAGTGCCATTGATATGATTTACGGTAATTTCTAATGGCCTCTTGATATTCATGAAGGTTCATGTTAACGTTACCAAGATAGTAATACGGTTCATTGTTCAGGGGAGTCGTAAGGGCCTGCATGAGCACCTGTTTTGCTTCGGTGTTTTTCCCTTCTCGGTAGAGCTTTATGTCGTCTGCAACCTGCCTTTCATAGGCAAGCGTCTTGAGCGAATTGTTAAAGCACAGTTTTGTTTCGTTGGAATAGTATCGGCTGAAGTAGCCGGGGGTAAAGGGAGGCGTGGAAAGGTTACCGCCTGTGCGCCTGAACAATGAAGACCATTTCTCTTTTTCAAGAAGCTTCCAGTCTTCGGGCGTGAGCTTATAGGTTGGTCCGGAATGACTATAGGGATTCGGAGGAGTAGCTACACACTCTGTTATGGCACAGAGTGCCTGATCCCGGGCAATATTCGGGCAGCGCTCTTCAGCATGGAAGTAGATGTTTCGGTCTTCACCGATACTCCATTTTCCCTTGTAAATGTTGCCGCAGACATAGTGGTCGCCTTCTGCCCATATCTGGTAATCGTATGCAACATCGTTATCGCAGAGTTCTAACGAACCACCTCCGTTTGCGTCTCCGGCACTGAAACTGTAGCCGACGAGAGAAACAGGTTGGCCGGTTGTGGGCAGTCCTTTCTGGCGCAGGTCTTGCACGACCTCTGACCAGTCCTTGCCCTGGTTGCAGCCGAAGAGAGAAAAGAAAGCGATAATAACAACGGGCTTAGAGATCTGCATGGATCGTGTCTATCCTTAAAGCCAGTATCCAATAGAATCCAGATAGTCAACCTTATCTGCGCAGATATTCTCCCATCCGCTCGCGTAGCTCATCAGGCCAGGGAGTCAGGCCAAACGATCCCAGCCTTGAAAAGCCGTACAGGAATTTCATCGAACACCGTCTTTCATTCGCACAGCGAGCGGAGATATCAATCAGGGCCGTGCTACTGCGCAGCCGCTCCAGATGAAGCCGGAAGGCAAGCGTATCGCCGAGCTTTGATGGGGCGTGAAACCTCGCTTCGATACGCATCGCCGGCGTTCCGGAAGAATTCACAGAAATCAGCTCTGAGAATGGATAATGCAGAGCTTCGGCAAACCAGTCTTCCAACACCTCTACAAAAAGATTGAAATACTGCGGAGTAAACACAACGCCGCCAGGATCGCAGTGTTGCATGCGTACCTTTTTCTCGATTTCGAATGCGTTATGAGCCATTGCAGAATAGGGTGCTCTCATGCAGGAAGAAGGGCAAGCGGAATATGGGGGGATTCGTTCGCCGCCTCAGCGTGCGACGAGATTACGCTACCAGTGTGATTCACAGGTATACCTATCATGTTTTCAACAAAACGTATTCCTTCTTCTTTGCAGCACCGGCCTTACGCGGCCTTGCATTAATTTCGAGTTGCATGCCGATAGAATCCAGGTATTCTCGTAGCGTCGATATCTTAATGTCTGCACGCGATTCGATCTTGGAAAGACTTGACTGGCTGAAAGTCTCCACATCTTCCTGACGCAGACCCATAGCCTTGCGCAGTTCTGCCAGTTTTATCTGGAAGAGTATTGCCTCTGCCTTCTTTCCGGCGTTCTCACGACCTTTTTCTGAAAGTGAAGCACTCAAACGATTCAGGAAGTCATGCTCTTTCTCTGGCTTCATGGTTTCCGTCCTTGTTCACAGATCGGCCTGATCTGCGAGATAGTTTTGATACTCGATTTCGGCATAGGGTCTGCTCAGAGCAGGCCCCTTTTCTCGCAAAACAAGCAAATGAGCGGTGATAGCTTCTCTGTCTTCTGCCGGCAAGGAGAGAGCCCATCGCTCGAAGCGGTCAATGCTCCACATATTCATTATGTGAAAAAGTTGATATTCCGTCAAGTGAATATGGGCAGGCGGTCGGACCGGAAGAAGAGGCTGGCAGATGGAAGGACTGCGGCATGGGAATCTCCTGTATTGCTGATACAGGTTCGCAATCGGTCGAATGGATAGAAAAATTTGTGGAGTGCGAGTGCGCAAGATGGGCCGTGAAGACAGATTACGCTATCAGTGAGGTTCAGTATATATGTCAACAGGGGAAGAGGGGTGTTTGCAGCCGGACGTGTGGTCCGGTCCTTATAACACATTGTAACATCTGAGGGCCGCATGTGCCCGAGCTGCCGGTGCGGCGCGCACATTCTAACCACCAAAATGTGCGCAGCCCGCAGCCAAAACCGCATTGCAGAACGGACATGCGCGGTCTTGGCAGGCAGCCGGGCCGAGAGCGACCGAAGGGAGCGCAGCAGTAAGCCCTCAGTTAGGCGAAGTGCAAGCAAAGGTCATCGTCTGCGATTCACATTGAGATCGCGATGGATTTCCTTGACGCTACTGCCAAGATCATTGATTTTCTCATTCAATGATGAAAGCTTCTCCAGCATTGTGGCTTGCCCAACATACAGGTTTACAAGGAGCCACACGAAACCGACAGCTGTTACGATTACGACCAATATGCCACCAAACAACCTAACCGTTTGCCAGTTCTCGGATGCTGCTCCGTTAACGGGAGGAACGGGGCCACTTGAATAGTACCCTGGTGGTGGCTCGAACTGTGTCACTTCTGGATCAATGTACGCTCTTGGTTGGCGCTGCCGTGAGAAATGTGTGGAATCCGACAGTGACTGCTCAGTACCATAGGCTTTGCCCCGTTTTCTAGTGTTTCTCAAGGGAGGTCCTCACGTATTGCCGTAATGCATCAAAATGCAGATCCAAAGTTTTTACAATTTCACGAAGGTCGTCCTCCAAGCGCTTCTTGGTTGTATTTTTGATAGATTGATCTATGTCAACATATAGGAATTCCTCCGGGATGGATTCCTTAATGAAAAAGATGCCCAGATTCGGGTGCTGTTGCCGCCGCTCCATCGGGCCAATCTCAACTCGATGATCATCAGTTTGCAGGACGAGGGAGTAGTCATGAGTTCCATCCTTTGTCTGAAAAATATCACATAGCAATGGATCAAAGAAGAGTGGGCTTGGGTTCTTTTTCAACAGGAGTTCTTTAAAGGAGTAGTCGACCATACAGTAATGCGATCGAACCCCAACACGCTCCAGCGAATGTACTTTCATGATTTTGAACAAGGAAACGGTGATTTCCGCAATCTCTTTTAGGAATGCTGCAGACTGAATTTGACCTTCGAGGCTGAACACAATTCGGCGTGGCTCTATGAGTAGAATTCGAGCGGACTTGTGTTCAGAGGGGCCATCGAAAAACTTGATCACCAAGTTGTTTTCCAAGCTCCATTGAGGAAATCGGTTGGGCCAAAACAAACGTAGTATTTCCCCGCGGGAATCCAGGAAATGCGTTTCCGGTGGGAACCTAAGTTCAGTATATACTTTTCGATGATATTGCATTGTTGTCCGTCCTTACTTGCTTGCAATTCGCCTCGCGAATTCGATTTTCCGAAATTGTCCAGCCGCAGGCTGGACAATTTGTTGCAGCCCGCCCCCATAACCGAACCTATTATCTCTCCCCAGCTAATTCGGCGTTTATGGAGGGACCGAAGGGAGAGGGCGAGACCAAGCAAGGGCGGCCTGTGGCCGTCCCGCAGCGCAGCGGGTAAACATTAGTTATATGTCGTTCGAAACTTACCACATGCTGTCTTTCTTGCTTAGGTTGCATTTTATACAGAGAGCCTGAGCATTGGCAATGATAGTTTTACCGCCTTTGATCCAAGGTACTATATGGTCCGCATGCCATGCAGTTTCATCAATACTTTTGTTGCATGATTTATTTTGACATTTTCCTTTGGAGTTGGCATAGATCTGAATTTTATCCGAAGAATCAAATATTCGCTTTGGATCTAATGATATATTCGTGTCCTTGAAATGGCTATTGTAATCCAATAGAATATTTTGAAACCTTGTTAGTATCTTATCTTTTGAATTTACCCCGCTTTGAATCGCATCAATATAGTCTTTCCTTTTTAATCTTTCCGGTTCGGATTCTATATACCACTGGTAAAAATCCTTCAAACTTTTACCAGCGATTCGTTTGTTTTCGAACAAATACGATATTAGCAGAAAAACATTTATTACTTGAAATTTTTTAAGCAATCTTGATTTGTCAGGGAAAATTTTATTCATGTAGTCAAGATTTCTTTTGCAATTATCGGAATAAACCTTTTTGACTGATTTTTTATTATCCATATACATCTTTGTCAGATACTTATCTTTAAGTTCCCCGGGACCCCTGTTGATTTCTAAATACATTAGCTGAGCCATGTTTTGTTGGTGGGAATATCGTCTATCTGCAAATGATACTTTTGTAAAGAATTTGTGCTTCGAAAAATCTGCAATTTTTTGCGACATTGAGCCTGTAATTGAATTTCTAATTTCGGAAGTGGACAAAGGACTACCGTGGTTCAATCTATAAAATAGATCGGCAATATCCTCATCCCCAGCTTGGCTGATAATGACAGCATCGATTGAGTAGTTGTTAACTCTTTCAATTTGAACATCCGTAGGTAATTGAGAATATTTTTTCCCCGCAATAGAGTGTACGTCACCCATATCCAAAGTTATTGGTTCAGAATCTTCGGGAAGACTAAATTTATCGTCTAAATAATCCCAAATTGCAGCCATTCTTTGTTTGCCATCAATGATTTCAAAACGAAACCTCGGTTTTGTGTCTGTAGCAGTTTCTCTGAGGTATATTTTAGGAATATCAATCCTTCTTATTATGCTATCTACTAATAACTGCTTCTGTTCTTCTCTCCATACAAAATCTCTTTGATAGATTGGATCTGGGTTTATCTGTTTTTGATAATTCTTAAAGGTAGCCAGTGGCCATGGTGTTTTATTGAATCTCATTTTTTCTCTATCCTTCTTTTGCGAATGACGAATAGCTCATATTGTATGCATGCGTATGATCCTGCTGAACAACATTTTATCTTTACGCCTTTGATGAAGAGACTCCCATATCCCATTTGGTATATAAACACAGCTTAAACACCTTAATCCAGATCTTGCGCCAAACCTCAGCCTGCACGTCTCTATTTACGCGAACGCTAAACTTGTCAGCACACATTGTCAATCCAGAATTTGCCATTACCAGGGTTGGAAATGGATTTTGCTTTTACTCGGTTATAAAGTGGTTAGCCGAAAGTCTACCGACACGTTCCTATCGGAATACTCGAAATTCATGGCTTGGTGGCGAGCTGGCATTGTGTCCAGTCGAGTTCTTAAGAGGCAAGGGAATAAGAAGCATTCCAGAATCGCGCAGCTCACCCGACCCGCCCCGGCCGCACCCTCCCGAATCCCCGCCTGGCACTCAACCAAACAACAAGGTGCCACCCGCGGGGTGAGGGTGGGTGCGGCCGGGGCTTAGTGAGAATTCTCCGGCCCTGGAAAACTCCCCGACTTCACATCATCGCTGTACTGGCCGATGGCCTGAATCCAGCGTTCTGCTGCCTGATCGTATTTGCGAGCATGCTTCGGAGCAAAGTCCGGCAGCAGGCCAAGCAGGTCCTGAAAGACCTGGACTTGGCCGTCGCAGTGAATACCGGCGCCGATGCCTATGGTCGGAATCTGCACGGCTTCACTGACGCGACGGGCAACGTCGGCCGGCATCAGTTCAAGAACCATTGAAAAACATCCGGCCTCTTGCAGGGCCTTTGCCTCTTCAATCAGAGCATCGGCCGCATCGGTGGATTTACCCTGCACGCGAAAGCCGCCGAGGCTCAGGTAACTCTGCGGAGTGAATCCGATATGACCCATCACCGGAGCTCCGCCAGAAACAAGCTTGCGTATGATCTTCAGCGTATCTTCGTCGGCGCCTTCAAGCTTCACGGCCTGCGCCTCGGTTTGCTGTAAGAGCTGCATGGCGTTGCTAACGCCCTGTTCGATAGAGGAATGATACGTGCCAAAGGGAAGGTCGACGATGAGGAAGGTATTCGGAGCACCGCGACGCACGCACTGTCCGTGATAGATAATATGCTCAAGAAGAACAGGAACGGTGGACTTCTGCCCCTGAATAACCATACCCATCGAATCTCCGACAAGGATGGCATCGACGCCGGCCCGTTCGACGAGTACCGCCGACGTGGCATCGTAGCAGGTCAGGACGCTGATCTTCTCTTTCTGCTGTTTTCTTTCAATCCAGTCTTTTGGAAAACGCAGTTTACGGCTCATAGGCACACCTTTTTTCGATGCCGATTTAAGGCAATCAAAGCAGTTCTCCTCTAACGAGGGCGACGGGCAGCCAGACGACAAGCGGTTTTTCTGGTGTCTTGCTTATTAAGCCGAAATCGTTTTAGTCCACGAAAAACACGAAAAGCGCGAAAGAAGACCGTGGCCGACGAAGACTTAAATTCTTTTAGTTCTGCGTTCACTGGATAAGGTTCAGGTAAGGCCGTTGAAATGCCGTAATCGAGGGTCGCGTCTTTCGCGCTTTTCGCGGTCAAAAAATTCTTAAAGAGAGCCTCAAGCTCCGGTTGCATAAACGTGAAATCGAGAGGTCGATAGCCGAAACCTCGATTCGTGCATACCTTGTCGTCATATTGCCGGCATCATGAATCCTATCTTTGTTTGAAATCCTTTTAGTCCACGAAAAACACGAAAAGCGTGAAAGAAGACCGTGGCCGACGAAGACTTAAAATTTTTTTTTTCGTACACAGGATAAGGCTCAGGCAAGGCCGGAGAAATGCCTGTATTCAAGGTTCGTGTCTTTCGTGCCTTTCGTGGACAACAAATTCTAATTACTTCTCGTTATTGAAATCTGATTGTGATCTTCTCTGAGCCCTCCGCGGCCTCTGCGGTGAAGTTCTTCCGTTAGAAAAAGCCCCCGACGGGAAAGAACAGCAATCCGCTTTTAAACGCTTTCGGACCCGGATCATGCCTGTAGGATTCAAGGCTGCTCAGTATCATCTGCAATCCGAATTCAAACTCGCGATCGAATTGATTCTGTGATGTCGTACTCATCGCATGCTCCATAAGCTCTTTGAAATACGGCGCCTGTTCGAGAAACGGCATCATAGTGCGAGCAAGGTCGGGGATCTGATCTTCGTCGATGGCCCAGTTCAGCTCCTGAGAGAGAAAGCCATAGATGTAGCTGTCGAGTAAAAGAAAGGCCCTGTAGGCCATCACGACTGAGAATCCGGCCTGACGCAGGATGCGAAGGATTCCGTCTCCGTAACGGATGCGCGTTTCAGACGGACGTTTGCGCGATTCAAACACAGCGACGGCCCAGGGATGAGCGCTGAAGGCCCGTCGGGCGGAGTGCGCTCGAATGGTCATCGCCTGTTGCCATGTGAGTCCCGTTCCGTCTAACGAAGGGATCTCAATTTTTTCAAGAACGAGATCCACAAGTCCATCAAGAACCTGCTCTTTATCGGCGATGTGCTTGTAGAGCGACATCGCCTCCACTTTTAAAGCAGCGGCAATACGTCGCATCGAGAGCGCATCCAGCCCTTCTGTGTCGGCAATGGATAGTGCGGCCAGCAAGATGCGTTCTCTACTTAAAGGAAGACGCCTTGCTTCCTTTCCGGGCTGCTTTTCAGGCTTATGGCTGCTTCCTTTTTTTGCGGATTTCTCTGGCCGCGTTTTTGACGTCGGAGTAACTTTCTTCTTCGCTTTCATATTTTCCGGTTGACTGGCTTACAGTGTAAGCCTATGCTGTCTGTATGTCAAGCACGAAAGAAGTCAGAAAAGCAAAAGAGAAGAATCCGCTTACCGAGGGGCAGACTATGAAGGTTCTGGCCTATAAAACTTATGGAGGCCCCGAAGTCTATGGCGTCGAGCATCGGCCGGTGCCTGTTCTGAGTGAAGGGAAGCCGGACGAGAAAGGCGGCGAGGTTTTCATCCGCGTGCACTACAGCACGGTTACGGCTACAGAGGCCGTCTTTCGGCGTGGCGATATGATGGCGCGTCTTTTTACAGGGCTCTTTCGCCCGAAGATGCAGGTGCTGGGCGAAGAGCTTGCCGGCACGGTCGTCGGTTCGCGAAGCGAGCGTTTTAAAGAGGGGGATCGCGTCTTCGGCATTACCGGTCCTGAATTTGGCGCACATGCGCAGTATATCGTTCTGCCCGATACGGCCGTGCTTCTGCCGCTTCCCGATTCGATTGCCTTTGAAGATGCCGTTGCCTGTCTCGATGGCTTCTTAACGTCGCTTCCGTTTTTAAGAGACGTCGGATGTCTGAAGGCCGGGCAGAAGATCCTGATCAACGGCGCCTCGGGCTCTGTGGGTTCGGCAGCCGTGCAGGTCGCTCGTATGCTCGGAGCGGAGGTGACGGCGGTTTGCAGCGAGGCGAACCATGCGCTTGTGAAATCGATCGGAGCGGATCACGTCATCGACTATCACACAACGGATTTCACAGAATCCGACAGGCAATACGACGTTATCTTTGATACGGTGGGCAATCTCTGTTTCGGCAAATGTAAAAACGTGTTAACCGAGAACGGCGTCTTACTTGAAGCGGCGTTCGATTTCTCGGTCTTTCCGGCTGTTTTATTTACGTCTCTTTTCTCGAAAAAGAAAGTGAAGATTGCGGCGACGGGGCTTCGTCCGGCACCGGAGAAGCTTGAAGATCTGAAGCTCATTCTCGCGAAGATGCAGAGCGGCGATTTCAAGGCCGTCATCGATCGTATCGTTGATGCGCATGATATCGTCGAGGCGCATCGGTACGTCGACACGGGACGCAAGCGTGGCAATCTGCTTGTGCGCATGGCGCCCTGAGCCTGTTCTTTTCGCTTGCTGATCCCGGAGCGTATGCGCGTATGACTCTGTGGAGCGTTTGCTGAAGGTGTGGCGTCGCTGGAAGAAGAAGGGCCGCCGCGGAGCGGTCGTCATCCTTGTCGTCTTTGCGATGGGGGTGGCCGCCTTTACCATTGCCGTAAAGTTCTATTCCGATGCACACGATGAATGGGCGGCGGCTCGCATGGGCACCGAAGGCCTCAAAGCGCGGCAGCTTGCCCTGGCCGGTTTTCAGGCCGGCCTCGGCGCTCTTAAAAACGTACCCGAAGAATATCTCTTTCAGTCCGGCCTTGCCCTTGATCCGCCCGATCTTCAGGTCAGCGACGAATGCAGCCGATGCTTCGTGAAATACAGCATCCAGCCAGAAGACGGCAAATTAAACGTTAACCGGCTCGTGCGTCCGCTGGACGATATGCCCGACGACACCTATCGCAATATCTTCCAGCGACTTTTCTCGCAGTACGGCATTCCTCTTGATGCGGTCGATTCGCTTGTCGACTGGATCGACGAGAACGATACGACCGACGGGCAGGGCGCCGAAAAGAGCTATTACGAAAATCTGAAGCCGCCCATTACGATCAAGAACGGGCTTATTCTTTCGGTCTCTGAGATGGCAATCGTAAAGGATCTCAACCGGCAGACGATCTACGAATCAAAGGCGCCGCCGAATTGGGAAGAGGAGCAGGAAGAGCTGAAATTCCTGACCGAAGACGAGAAGTCGCTTCTTACGCCGGCAGACTGGATTCCGGCGAATAACCTCACCGCCTACATAACACCGGACGGCGATCCGGGCAAGATCAACGTGAACGCGGCCCGCTACCATGTGTTGATGAGCCTCAGCGATTCGATGACGCGCGAGGCGGTGCTTGAGATCTTCAAGCTGCGACGCGAGAAAGGCGGCTATATTAAAGAGCTGTCTGAGCTGCAGCATCTGCCTTCTTTGCAGCGCACGACGTCGGCAGGCGTTTCGCTGTATAGCGAGCTGGCCGGTGCCGGCGGCGAGTTTACGGGCCTTCTTAAGACGGAGGGCGAGATCTACCGGATCATCGGCATCGGAACGATCATGCCTCCTGAAAACGGAACGGGCAGCCCGGTCATCCGCAAGGTGACGGGGCTATATGACCGCAAGCGTCGCAAGCTGCTTTTTTATAGCGAGGAGTAGCGACGAATCGCGACAGGGATGCCTGTCGACCGACGCCCTTTTTCGCTCGAAGTCCAGACGGGGGCGTGGAATCTGGTGCCCCGGCATCCGATAATGGTAGGAGCTATCTATAATGAAGCCGGATTTCCGGGATAACTTGTAACGAGAATGGGTCTTTTTCAGGAAAACGTCGTCATCGTCGATCGCGGAAGTCATGAGCTGCGCGCCCTGCTTGTGCGCCGTGGCATGGGCACGTTCGACATTTTAAAGAAAGAGACACTGCCGGCTCTGTCTGCGCCCGACGGGGACGGCGAAACGGGCAGCTACAACCTGCTGCGTTTTATCCAGACGCTTTTTCCCGACGAATCGGTCTTTTATCTGCCGGTAACATCCACAGAGCTCTTTGCCCGTAACGTCGATCTGCCCACCGAGAACGCGAAGCTGGCCGCCGAGATCCTGGCCGGAGACCTTGAACCGCTTCTGCCCGTGCCTCTGGAAGAGGTCGAGATCGTATCAACGTGCTGGCAGACGGGAAACGAGCAATCACGCATGACGGCCTTTGCCGTCGAGAAGAGCCAGATCGAGCTGCTTGCCGATCCTGTCGTAAAAAGCGGTAAAAGCATCGGATACATGGCTCCTGTTCCGCATCTGCTGGCCAGCGCGGTGAATCTGCTGTCGGCGCAGGAGACGGCGGGTCGTGTAATCGCACAGCTCGACATCGGCCTTCATGGTACGCTGTTCAATCTGCTTTCTGACGGGAAGCTGGCCTTCACGCGCATCCTGCCTATCGGCGGAGCGGATTTTACCGAAGAGATAGCGGAGCAACTTGGCATTTCGATAGACGAGGCGGAGCGTTTTAAACGCGACTCGGGCGTCGATATCTCACGCAAGGACATCGACGAGCTGCCGGCGTCGCTACCCGGACGATCCGGTCTTACGGCTCCCAAGCTGAAGCGTATGAAGCAGGGCCTGCATCGCCTTGTGAAAGAGATGGCGGCCGAGATCGAGCGCTCCATTCTCGCATCGCCTCTTCGCGAACCGTCGCATCTTTATATTTCAGGGGGCGGATCGCTGCTGCGCGGCATCAGCGACGTTCTTGAAGAAGAGACGAATCTTCGTTTCAGGCGTTATCCGCTCATGCTTGCCGAAGAGGGCGTCGAGCAGTGGATCATCTGTCTCGGTACCCTGCACGCCGTCGGAGCAAAGAAAGAGGCCCGACTTGATCTTCTTCAGACGCCGACGGGCGCCCGACTGCGCAGCGGAGAGATTCGCTGGAGGCCGTTTATGATGCCGGGCATCGTCGCCGCATCGGCGCTGCTCATCCTGCTTTTTTCGTTTATTATAGGCATCGTATCAGAACAGAATCAGCTCTCGGCCTTACAGGGACAGATGCAGGAGATTGCAAAGGCCATCCCCGGCATCAACCCGAAGCAGGATCCTGTGAAGGCCGCTCGCGCGATCTGCCAGAATCGCCTGCGTGTGATGCGTACCGTGCTCGGCGGATATCGCACGCTTGATATTCTGAAAGAGGTGACCGATCATACGGCCGATCCGTCGCAGGCATCGCTTAAACTGAAAAGCATAAAATACGATGAATCGGCGGTGGAGCTTGATCTTGAGGTCGACAGCGTCAATCAGCTCGTCGCCATTCAGGAACACTATCAGAACAGCAAGCTCTTCTCGGCCGTCGAAGTGATCCGGCGAGATATCAATCCGAGACAGAAGGTTCGCCTCGGGTTGAAGCTCGTTCTGAAGCCGGTCACGAATAATCTCGAGGTCAACTGTCGCTGATGCTGGATAAACTGAGTTCACGCGAAAGGCTTCTTCTGATGCTTGCCGGCGTCTTGTTTGGCGTGCTTGCGCTCGGCCTGCTCGGGCATCTCATTCTTGAGAAGCGTTCCAATCTGCGAAAGCAGCTTGCGCAGGCCAGGCGCGACGTGAAGACGCTTGTGAAGCTGCGCGACGAGATACAGTCGATGGCATCGACGGGAAATCCGCCCGACGAGAATCAGCTACTGAGCATCGTTACCCAGTCATTGCAGAACCGCAATCTGACCGCATCAAGCATCCGCAGTGATGAACAGAAGGTCGGACGCAACGATAAAAGAACGCTGGTAAAGGTGACGTTCAGCGGAGTGCAGCTTGAGCCGCTCATGCAGTTTCTTTATGATATGGAATACACGCAGACGAACGGCGTTACCGTCGGCGATCTGCATATAGGAAAGGCGCTTTCGCGGGATTCCTATGATGCAAGCATCACCGTCTATGTGCTGCAGCCTGTAAAACAGGAACGATAAGATGGCAACGGAAACCGAAGAACAGGGAATCGACGAAGAGCTTGATGAATCGCTTGAAGAAGAGGCGCGGCTGAGCGGACGTCAGCGCCTGTGGGTTGCCGTTGCGGGCGTGGCGTCGTTCTTTCTTTTTTTCCTCTTACTTTTTCCGTTTGAGGGCATACTCAAGTCGACGCTTCAGAAGAGGCTGGCTCCGGCCCTGCGATTGGAATTCACAAGCATGAAGCTCGGCCTGATCGGTCAGACGAAGATCGACGACCTCTCGCTACAGAGCGACGGCGGCTTTCGTCTGGAAGCTGAGAACGCCGTGGCCGATTTGAAGAAGCTGGCCCTGATCCGGTTTGCGCCAAAAGGCACGGTACGATTGAACGGCGGAAACTTTGGCATCGGCAATTTCGGTGGAAGCTTCAAGTCGCTCGATGTCAATCTCGACATGAGCACCGTTACGGCGCCTCCGTCACAATGGGAGGGGACGATTCAGGTGAAGCTGGATCGCCTCGAACCGGAACAGCTTCCAGGGCTTCTGGCGATGCTGCCGGCCACACCAGAGGAGCTGACGATCGAGCGCTTTAATCTGCCGCTGCAATTCAAGAAAGGAACGGTCGACTTCAATCAGGCGCAGATACAGAGTCCGCTCTTTACTGTGCGCTTTGAAGGGACGGGCCGTTTGAGTGCTTCTTTATCAGATACATCGCTTGATGGAAAGGTCTGTCTGCGACCGGTCGACGATCTTGAGACGAGAAACGAAGGCCTTTATAATTTCTATATCATGAACGGCGGCGCAGCGGGAGGCGAGCTGTGCATGAAGATTTCGGGAATGCTGATGAGCCCGAACTTTTCGCCCGTAGACCAGGCTCCGGCTCAATAGCCGCGGCAACGGCTGTATCTGGCGCATGGGTTCTTAGAATCCGTCGCCTTGAATTCCGACTTTCCACGGTGCAGGCATCTGAAAAACCGGCAGGGTCGGTGGTTGACTATGGCTGAACCAAAGAAAAGAAATAATCCGCAGCCCCTTGTGAATAAAAGGGCCCGCCATAACTACGAGGTTCTTGAGACCCTCGAGGCCGGCATCGTGCTGGTCGGCACCGAAGTGAAAAGCCTGCGCGAAGGCCAGGCCGACATCGCCGACGCCTTTGCCATTCCTAAAGGCAACGAGATCTATCTGCTGAATCTGCGCATCCAGCCGTATCGCAACGCCACCTACTTCAATCACGAAGAGGCCCGGTCGCGCAAGCTTCTCCTGAAAAAAGAAGAGATCACGAAGCTCATGTCAAAGGTGCATGAGAAGCGCCTCACGCTTGTGCCTCTTAAGCTCTATTTTAACGCGCGCGGTAAGATCAAGGTCGAGTTAGGCCTCTGCCGCGGTAAAAAGAACGTCGATAAACGCGAAGACGAACGTAAGAAACAGGATCAGCGGGAGATGGACCGCGCCCTGAAATACAGGGAGCGATCATGAAAAAGAATATACCCGTTGTGGCCCTTGCCGGCAAAAAGAACGCCGGTAAGTCATCGCTGCTCAATACGCTGCTTGGAAAGGCGCGGGCGATTACCGACGACTTCGCCGGCCTGACACGCGACCTGCTTGAGGTCGAGATCCGCCGCTATGGCTATCATTTTCAACTGGTCGATATGCCCGGTCTCGATCTCGACGAAGAGCAGCCTCTTGAAAAAGAGATCCTCAGGCGGGCCCGCAGCTTTCTCGAATCCGTCGATTGCGTGATCCTCGTTTACGACGCCCCGTCGCCGTCCCCGTTTGATATTGAGCTTCGCGAGCTGTTCCGGCGTCAGTTTCCGCAGATGCCGGTCGTCGAGATCGTTAACAAAGTCGATAACCCCGAAATGGCCGACGATATTATGCCCGACTTCTACGAGGTCGGATTATCGCCCATTCCCGTTTCGGCGAAAAGCCGCTGGAACATGCGCACTCTCTGTAAAGAGATCGACGACCGACTGGACGGCGCCGCCCGCGATCGAACGACGAGCAGCGAACAGCCTCCTGAGAAGGATCGGGAAGAGGGTTATACACCCGTCGTCAAACAGGACTCGACCGTCGTCTCGGATTCCGAGACTGAAGACGTTCGTATCGCCCTTGTGGGCAAACCGAACGTCGGTAAATCTTCGCTTTTCAATCGCTGGATCGGCCAGGAGCTCTCGCTTGTATCAGATATCGCCGGTACGACGCGCGATACGATCGATACGGTTTTCAAGCACTTTGGCCATACGGTACGCGTCGTCGACACGGCGGGCCTGCGTCGCGAGGGTCGCATCAAAGAGGCCCCCGAGTTCTTCTCGGCGCGTCGCACCCGTCGCGCCATTCAGGACAGTCATATCGTCGTGCAGCTGCTGAGCGCTCCCGAAGGCATCACCGACTACGACAAAAAGATCGCCGCTCTTGTGCAGGAGCTTTCGCGTCCGTCCATCATCGTCATCAACAAGTGGGATGCCATTCCCGAAAAAGAAACGAACACGCAGAAGGAATTCCTGGCCGACGTGCAGGCGCTCTTTCCGTATTTGAAGAAGATCCCCATCTTCTTCTGCTCGGCTCTAACGGGCAAGCGAGCGATGGAACCGTTAAAAAAAGCCATCGAAGTATTCGAGCGCGCCTCGTTTCGCGTTCCAACGGCGAGGCTGAATGAGATCGTGCGTCAGTGGCTGAAAGGCAAACTCGGAATACCGGCCGGTTTCAAGCTGCTTTATGCGACTCAGACCGGACGCATGCCGCCCGTATTCGTACTCTTTGTGAATCGCGCCAGTCTTCTGCCTGCCAGTGCTCTGAGTTACCTGGAGAACCGTCTGCGCGAGGAGTTTCAACTCGAAGGCATTCCCATTCGAATTCTCGTGCGCGAGAACTCGGATAACGAGAAAGCAGGCGATGCGAATGCACCGGAGAAAGGCGTTCCGGGACGCAAGACGGCGACGAAGAAGGCGCAGAATAACGCAACGACAGACGTGTCTGCAAAGACTGCAAAAAAATCCTTTACAAAGAAGGTCCTCTCAAAGAAAACACCCGGCCCATCCATAAAACGAGGCGCCGGAAGCGGAGCATCGCGCAAGCATGGCTCCCAGGACCGTCCCAAGAAGAAAGGCGTCATTCGATCGATCTCTCGATCAAGGAAATAGCATGTTCCTGGACGAAATCTTCGAGTCGGATTTCTTCCTGATGGACGAGAAGAGCGAGCGAGCCGAGTGGTTCTACTCGCACTATCATAGTTATACGGCCGAGGATATTTACGCCTGGCTGTGGGCCGGGGAGTTTGGTTATCCGCCGGGCCAGTATCCCGACGCCGATCTGCATCGTTTGCTCGAAGACATCCGCCAGGCCCGGTATCACGCCGGAACGATTCGCTCCGTCTGGGAGCCGCTCGGTCTCGAAAACCATCTCATCAAGATCAACATCGCGCACTATGCCGATGTCGGTTGTCCGCTTCCGCGACTGATTCAACTTTCAGAGCGTATACGGGAAGAAATAAACCCGAACGCTATGCGCTTTAAATCGAACTGGAATCTTATGAAGGCTCACATCTCAGAAGGAGCGGACGTTTCTCTGACGCAGATCCATGAGTTTGAGGAGCGCATACCGTTTAATATGACGCCGTTTATTCCGCATACGGCGGATTTTCTATCGCAGTTTGGCGTGCACTACCGCATTGTGCCGGCCGATCTTTTCTTTGATCATTTTCCAGAGTATGAATCCATATACGATCGTCATGAGCGCGAGAGCACTCGTACTGATCCGGGAAGAAATTCGGGCAATTCCGGGGAGTTTTAGGGGAACGACTGATGAATTACATTCCATCATTGAAATACGAAAACGGTCAGCTGACGATCATCGATCAGACACGGCTTCCCGTCGACAGCGTCTGGCTGCCGATTCACGATCTGAATACGGCATGCGAGGCCATCGTCGCCCTGCGCGTGCGCGGAGCTCCGGCCATCGGCGTGATGGCGGCTCTTTCTGCGATCGTCGTCTTTCGCAATTCCGTGAAAGCGGGCGAGGCAGCCTCTGTGGAGCGCTTCCTTGAGATCTGCAATACGCTGCGCAAGACACGCCCCACTGCCGTGAATCTGTTTTATGCTATTGATCGTATGTCGGCAAAGGCGGCCGGATTGGCCGGGTTATCCGCAGACGTAATACTACAGCAGCTTGAAGCGGAAGCCGTCGCCATCTACAGAGAGGATGTCGAACTCTGTGATGCCATCGGTCGACACGGCGCTTCTTTAATTAAAGAAGGGGCGACGGTGCTCACACACTGCAATACCGGATCGCTTGCCACAGCCGGCCGGGGAACGGCGCTGGGGGCGATCTATACGGCTTTTTTCGAAGAAGCAAAGAAGATCAAGGTTATCAATACCGAGACGAGGCCGCTTCTACAGGGAGCCCGACTGACGTCGTACGAGCTGGTGACGGCCGGCATTCCTACGACTCTGATCACCGATAGCATGGCGGCGATGGTGATGAAGCAGCGTCGCGTCGATCTCGTCATGGTCGGCGCCGATCGCATCGCGCGAAACGGCGACTCGGCAAACAAGATCGGCACGCTTGCGCTGTCGATTCTCGCAAAGCACTATGGAATCCCTTTTTATGTTCTTGCTCCGTCGACGACGATCGATACGACCATCGCCGACGGCTCGGCCATCGTCATCGAAGAGCGCACAGCCGATGAGGTGCGCAGCTTCGGCGAACGTAGAACGGCGCCCGCTAATGTGAATGTATTTAACCCGGCCTTTGACGTGGCGCCGGCCGAGCTGATCAGCGGCATCGTCACCGAAAAAGGCGTCTTTCACGGGCCTTACGACTTTCGCTGACGTTCAACCTCTTCAAGAAGCCACTCCTTCGTATTGAGCGAAGGGTCTATGTGGATGCGATCCAGCAGCAGCTGAAGCAGGGCGCCCAGCTCGGCGCCGCGAAAGCCGAGCTGCTGCAGATCGTTTCCGTTGATCGCAAGATCGGTGATAAGTAACGGTTCGGTGGCTAACGAGCGCATCATCCAGTCGTAATGCGCTGTCAGTCTTTCGGCGACGATTCCGCCGCTCTGCGGCCGTGCCGGACGATCGGCATCGACGTCAATGGGGTTACCCGAGAAATGGGGCAGCGTCACCGCCGTCTCTTTGATAAAGGCAGAGGCGGCCTCAAGAAAGAGAGCCGGCGCCGGATCGCCTTCGCCACGAAGCTCTTTCTTGAATCGACCGAGCAATCTGCGCCAGCGGCTCTTTTCGAGAGCGGCTTTTTGCGCATCTTCAAGAGCGACGATAGAATCGCCGTCAAACGCTTCCAGCAGACGAAAGAGAGCTCCGTAAAGGACGATCCGCTTGATGACGGCCCCCGAGAGGCGAAGATGTTTCGCACAGCGTTCCGGTTCACTGGAAGCTCGATCCAGCCAGAGCGCCATGCGGAATACGGGGTCGGCAAAGGCATTGAGCGATTCGAGAAACGATACGGGTTGAGGTGTGGCACAGGGAACAAAGATCGAAAGCAGATCGGCCTCCTGCATGGCCTCGAACATAGGCGAAGGATGCGAAGCTTTGAGGCCTTTCCAGAGCTCATCAGAGAAGCGCTCGATGGCGACGCCTTTCATGCGCGAGCGCACGTCCTCTCGCAGCATCGCATCGTGTGTTTCTTTTTCGATACGAAAGCCCAGTGTGGCGCGAAAGCGACAGGCGCGCACGGGACGCAATCCGTCTTCAAAGAAGCGATCTTCGGGGCGACCGATCGTGCGGATGATGCGGCGTTCGAGATCGGCCTGGCCGTCGAACTCGTCGATGAGCTCGCCCGTCGCCGGATTCAGAGCAAGGGCGTTGATCGTAAAGTCCCGTCGGCTGAGATCCTCTTCAAGCGTGGACGCATATTCGATGCGATCGGGGCGCCTGGCATCGGTATACTCCGACTCGGTGCGATAGGTCGTCACCTCATAGGGATGACTGTCAAGCAGAACGGTGACCGTCCCATGCTGCAGACCGGTGGGCACGGTGCGACGGAAGATACGCACGACGTCTTCGGGGCGGGCATCGGTGGTGATGTCGACGTCCTGCACCTGGCGACCGAGTAGAAGATCACGCACGCATCCGCCTACAAGATGGCACTGGAAGCCGTGCGAGGTAAGCGTACGATGCAGCTCGACGACATGAGAGGGCACCGGCTTCTCAAGAAGCTTCAGGATGGAGAGGTCGATCTTATGTTTCATACTGCACTGTTTCGATTCAGATGAGCACCGTTCGGGTTTTTTTAGCGGCTCCGGACTAAAATCAATTGACCTGAGAGCCGCTTCCAGGCCCCTGTAATTCTAAAGAAATTTTAGGATCGAACGGTCTTGCGCGACATACCACGTACCTGTACGGTGCGTTCGCCGCAAACCTTTTCACCGTCTTTGATAATGTAAAGAGCGAATACGTAGTATGAGGAAAGTATGAAACTTCACGAGTACCAGGCGAAAGAGATTCTTCGACGCTACGGCGTCAAGGTATCCGACGGCAGGGTCGTTGAGAAGGCATCCGATATCGGTGCCGCTTACGACGCCCTGGGCGGCGGCTTTATCGTCGTTAAAAGTCAGATCCACGCAGGTGGACGCGGTAAAGGAACGCTGTACGACGGACCGAATCCGTCTACGGCAAAAAAAGTGCAGGAAGGCGGCGTTAAGCTGGCCCGCACAAAAGAAGAGGCCATCCAGTATGGAACGGCCATGCTCGGTAACTATCTGCACACCATTCAGACCGGCGGCGAAGCCAAGCAGGTTCTGAAGATCTGGCTGGAGCAGGGCACCGACATCGAAAAAGAACTCTATCTTTCCATCCTGCATGACCGTGCGCTGAACAAGCCCATCGTCATGGCTTCGAGCGAAGGCGGTATGGACATCGAAGAGGTCGCCGCGCACCAGCCCGAGAAGATCGTGAAGATCGCCATCGAGCCGGCCATCGGTATGCAGGCATGGCAGGCGCGCGAGATTCTCTTCAAGCTGGGCGTTCCGGCTGAGACGCTGAAGCAGGGAACGAAGTTCCTTCTCGCTCTGTGGGATGTCTACGAAAAAGAAGACGCCTCTATGCTTGAGATCAACCCGCTTGTTCTCACGAAATCGGGCGAACTGCATGCTCTGGACTGCAAGTATGCGTATGATGATAACGCCCTCTACCGTCATCCCGAAACCGAAACGCTGCGCGATCTGACTGAAGAAGATCCGCTTGAAGTCAAGGCGTCGGAATTCAACCTGAACTATGTGCGTCTGGACGGCAACGTCGGATGTATGGTAAACGGCGCCGGCCTTGCCATGGCGACGATGGACCTTATCAAGCATGCAGGCGCCGAGCCGGCTAACTTCCTCGACGTGGGCGGTGGAGCGAATCCGACGACCGTCGCAAACGGCTTTCGTATCATTCTCGGTGATCCGAACGTGAAGGCGATTTTCGTGAACATCTTTGGTGGCATCGTTCAGTGCGACCGTGTCGCTAACGGTATCGTTCAGGCGGCGAAAGAAGTGCAGATCAACCTGCCTCTCATCGTTCGACTGAAAGGAACGAACGCCGACATCGCAGCGAAGATTCTCGCCGATTCAGGCCTTCCCATCATCGTAGCCGCCGAACTCAGCGACGCCGCCGAAAAGGTAGCGGGCGCCGTTAAAGGCAAGTGAGGAGTATAAGAACATGGCAGTACTCGTAGACAAAAATACCCGACTGGTGGTGCAGGGCATCACCGGTAAAGAAGGCACGCTGCATACAACGCAGATGCTTGAATATGGCACGACGATCGTCGGCGGTGTGACGCCCGGTAAAGGCGGACAGAAATGGGAAAACAAGGTTCCGATCTTCAACACGCTGCGTGACGCCGTTGAGAAAGAAGGCGCAAACGCCACCGTGATCTTCGTCCCGCCGGCCTTTGCCGCCGACGCCATCCTCGAAGCCGTAGGATGCGAGATCCCGCTGGCCGTATGTATCACCGAGGGCATTCCCGTACGTGATATGGCCCGTCTGTATACGGTTCTCAAGAACTCAAAGACTACCCTGATCGGACCGAACTGCCCCGGCGTTATCAGCCCCGGCATGCAGAAGGTCGGTATCATGCCCGGCTTCATTCACAAGCAGGGATCGATCGGCGTCGTTTCGCGTTCCGGAACTCTGACCTATGAAACCGTTGGTCAGCTGACCCTGGTCGGTCTCGGTCAGTCCACCTGTATCGGTATCGGCGGCGACCCGGTCATCGGCACGAAGCATAAAGAGGCCATCAAGCTTCTCAATGAAGACCCCGAAACCGAAGGTATCATCATGATCGGCGAGATCGGTGGTACTGACGAAGAAGACGCCGCAGAATGGATTAAGGCGAACGTGAAGAAGCCCATGGTCGGCTATATCGCCGGTCAGACGGCTCCTCCGGGACGTCGTATGGGCCATGCCGGCGCCATCATCTCCGGTGGTAAAGGCACGGCTGAGTCGAAGATGAAAGCAATGACGGAAGCGGGCGTTAAGGTCGTGAAGTCTCCGGCTGACATCGGAACGGCGATGAAAGAGCTTCTGAAGAAGTGATCTGATTCAGAACGATTCATGGAAAGGCCGCTTGCAAGAGCGGCCTTTTTGTTTGTAGGAGTGGTTAACCTCAGAGGGCGCTGAGGGATCGGAGAAAGCCGGCAATCCGTTTAACCACGGCGGCACGGAGGGTTTGTAAAGAGGAGGAGTTGGTCAGGAGCAGCATTCTTATTCGGCGATATCAGTTACAGTTGAGAGTAAGAGAAAGGACCATCGAACTCTGGCTTTCCTGGCTTTTACACCGTGCCACCGTGGTTTCCTTGGTTTTTCCTAATTCGCTGGCCGTTTCTTTACTCCCTGATTTGCTTCTGTAGAAATCATCAGTTCATTTCACGGGAGGCATTATGAAGCGTTTGCATTTCGATATCGTCATCAAGGCACCGGTAGAAAAGGTCTGGGAATCGATGCTGGGCGACACCGGCTATCGCAGCTGGACTCGAGTGTTTTCAGAAGGGTCCTATTTCAAGGGAGAGTGGAAGACCGGAGCAAAGATGCTCTTCCTGGCTCCTTTTCCCTCAGAAGGCAATGAAGGCAGCGAAGGCGGAATGGTCAGTCGCATTAAAGAGGCAGTCCCACATTCACACGTGAAGATCGAGCACCTCGGCATGATCGAGAACGGAGTCGAGGATACGACGAGCGAGAAAGTGAAGCCATGGGCCGGCGCCGAGGAAAACTATTTCTTTAAAGAGCACACCGAAGGCACGGAGCTACGCATCGAAACCGATATGGACGAGCAGCACGTGGAGTTTTTCGAGCGCGTCTGGCCACAGGCCCTTGCGACCTTGAAGCAGAACTGCGAGGCGTAACCGACGCCGGCAATAAAAAACCCGGACGTAGCGTCCGGGTTATCTGTGATCCCTCTCAGGTCAGAGATTACTTCGCCGTCAGATACCTGTCGATGGCAAGAGCCGCCTGCCGACCGAGATTGATGGCATGAACGACAAGCGAAGGTCCGCGGGTGGCATCGCCGGCGGCGAAGAATCCGGGCACGCTGGTCTGGTAGTTGCCGTCGACCTGAATGTTTCCGCGCGCATCGTAGGCGACGCCGAGGTCGGTTAACAGTCCGTTACGTACCGGATGGACGAATCCCATAGCAAGAAAGATCAGATCGACCTCAAGCTCGAATTCGGTTCCGGCGACCTCGTTCATCTTGCCGCCCTGCCAGGAGAGCTCAACGCATTTCACTTTCTTCACGACGCCGTTTTCGCCGATGATCTCTTTCGTAAGAACGCTCCACTGACGTTCGCAGCCCTCTTTATGAGAGCTGGATGTGCGAAGCATGTTCGGCCAGAGCGGCCACGGCGTCTGCTCGCTGCGCTCTGCGGGAGGCTGCGGCAGAAGCTCGATCTGACGTACGGATTTTGCGCCGCGACGGTTTGATGTACCGACGCAGTCCGATCCCGTGTCGCCGCCGCCGATGACGAGGACGTTTTTCCCTTCGATCTCGATCAGCTCTTCGGGCGGAATCACTTCTCCGTGTACAAGCTGGTTTTGCTGTTTGAGCAGCTGCATGGCGAAATAGACGCCTTTCAGCTCGCGCCCCGGAACCGTCAGATCACGAGGTTGACGCGCACCGACGGCCAGGCAGACCGCATGATATTCGCTTTTCAATTGTTCTACCGTAATGTCGCGCCCGACAAGCACGCCACATCGGATCTCGATGCCTTCTTCCTGAAAGAGCGCAAGGCGTCGATCGATGACGGACTTCTTCAGCTTGAAGTCGGGGATGCCAAAACGCATGTATCCGCCTGCTCGCTCTTCGGCTTCAAATACGGTGACCGTATGGCCCGCCCTGTTCAGCAGATCGGCGGCGGCAAGGCCGGCCGGGCCTGAACCGATGACGGCGACCTTTTTGCCGGTGCGCTTCTGCGGCGGCTGCGGCTGGATAAAGCCTTCTTCAAAGGCTCTTTCAATAATCGTTCGTTCGTTTTCGCGGATGGTGACCGGCTGATCGGTCAGACCGAGCACACAGGAGGCCTCACATGGCGCCGGGCAGACGCGGCCGGTGATTTCAGGGAAGTTATTCGTGCTCTGAAGTGATTCCCAGGCCTTCTTCCACTCGCCTTTATGGGCATAGTCCTGCCATTCGGGCATGATGTTGCTAACCGGACACGCCCAATGACAGAAAGGCACGCCGCAATCCATACAGCGGCCGAGCTGCTCATGACGTTCGTCGTTCGGCAGATCGTTCTCCACCTCGTTGTAGTCGTGAACGCGCTCTTCGATCGGTCTGTAGCCGGAGTCTTTGCGTCTGAATTTAAGAAAGCCTGTAACGTCGCCCATATCGTTCTCCCCGGTTAGAATTCTTGCACCGGTCACGACCAGAGGTCGTTCAGGGGGATGGGGATCAAGCAAAAACAGCTGGCCCGTTACGGAGTCGTCGCAGGACGGGAAAGTGTTTGACAGCGCATGCCTGAATCTGAAAAAGCTGGCAAGGATTAATTCATTATGCAGGAGGGAACCCTTTGTTTGAATTCATATCATCCTCAAAAATTCCCAGGCTTTTCGCTCTCGCTGTGACCCTGGCCGTTTCCGGCTGTGTGGGCTTTGCAAAGCCATACCGGGTCGTATTGAAAGAGCTGCCCGAGAAGCAGCGCATCGGGCTTCTTGATCCTGTGTTGACCACAGATCCGGAATACAACGAGGCAAGGTACAGCGACCCCGGCCTTGTGGGAAGGCATCTGCCTGTACAGTGGACCGTTTCATCTGAAGAGACGATAGAGCGCTGGCAGGAGAAAGGGGTTCAGGTGAAACGCATCAACGCCTCGCTCAAGAAAGTGCCTGCATTCGAATTCAGACCAATGGGCACCGATCACCGGAAGGGGCAGAAGTATGCTTACGATGCGCGTGAGATGCAGAACCTTGCCCGATCTCAAGGCGTCGATCTGCTTGTCATTCCCATTTATCAATACTCGAATATTGATGACGCCACAATGATCCTCTATTCGAATGCTTCCTTCACTGTTTACTGTAAAGGTGTTCCGAATACGATCGTGCGAATATGGTATCTGGTCGTTCGATCCAACGGAGACATCGTTGCGGCAACGCCTGATTTTTCCGTGCCGATGCTGTTTTCACTCAGTATGAATAGGCCTGATCCCGATTTCTCGATGACGTGCCAGAGCGTACCCGTAGAAAACCTGGATTTCGGTATTCCATTGAAGCAAATTGTCGTGATTGAGGATGCTATTCGATGAAATCATATCTGTACCTCTTGATTCCACTGTTTCTTTCAAGCTGTCTTACTATCGTTCCAGGAATGACCGGTGAGGAGCTGGAGTTCAATCAGAAGCCCAACGGCGTTACAGTGCAGATCCTGCATAACGGCGAACTGGCTTTTGAGGTAGTCACACCGGGAAAGGTTACACTGCGCCGCGGCGTTCCTTATGTTTACCGATTTTCAAAGCCGGGCTACCAGACTGTTACGGTTTTTCCCCCGACAAAAACGAATGGAACTCGTATCACCACTTCTTGTGTCACCGGCATCCTGACCGTCTGGGTAGGCCATTTTGTCGATATCTTCTCGGGCGTTCTCAATGAAGTCGATACCGAAGAGTTAGAGATCGAGCTGAAACCCGATACGGCTGCCTCAGGCGATCCTATTCCGGTGCGTATCAGTTTCTCAAACAGGGATGACATGATGACTCTACAGGCAAGATAAGTCTTCCCACAAATCGTGGGAAGACGATAGCAGAGGCTATCCCTGTTGAGAAATTCTATCCTGTCTTTTTTGCGCCGGGGGCCTTACGAAGCAGATCCCGGATCTCAGTCAGTAGTTGAATATCGGTCGGAACGGACGGAGCAGCTTCTGACTGAGCCGAGAGTCGTTTCAAACGCTCGCTGAATCTTATGATCAGAAAAAGAGCGAAGGCGATGATGAGAAATTCGAACACATTTTGAATAAAAAGACCGTAGTTCAGCGTTACCGGTTCGGTCTCGCTTCCACCGATAACGATCTTTAAATCCTTGAAATCAACGTTACCTATGAGAAGCCCGAGAGGCGGCATCAGGATGTCGGCAATGAGGGAGGTGACGATCTTTCCGAAGGCGGCGCCGATCATGATACCGACGGCGAGATCGATGACGTTTCCACGCAGCAGAAATCTCTTGAAATCCTGAAAAATAGGAGTAGCGGTTAATCGCCTTAAAGTGCTGCCCGTGACGGATGGTCTTTGCATACTGCCATGCTTCTTTGCCTGACCGAAGCAGACAATCATTACAGAGCAACGCCTAACCGATCCGCTTATTTTTTCTGTTCGTTTCGTGAATCCGCACCTTCTTGAAATGTGCGCCGAGTTTGCTATCTGCTGTTTGCATTCATGCTCTTAACCGAATGTGGATCCTTCGCACCACCCGAGCCCGAGCTTGTCTTTAAGGACCGCGCTCAACCGGTGTTCCAGATGATCCACCTGGCCTCCGGTCGGTCTGTACTCGTGGCAGAGACGGGCAATGGGAAGGCCACGCCTGTGCTGATGATTCACGGCTCTCCCGGAGCCTGGAATGATTTCGCTCATGTAATGGCCGATGAGGAGCTGGCCGCCTCGGCTCATCTGATTGCAGTCGATCGCGTAGGTTGGGGCGGATCGGCAGACGGAGGGCTTGAGACGAGGCTTGAGGTTCAGGCCGCGGCCCTGCAAGCAGTGCTCGAACACGTTGCTCCTGGCCGGCCAGCTATCATCGTCGGCCATTCATATGGAGGACCTGTTGCGGTTCGACTTGCCATGGATTATCCCGGATCTGTGCAGGCATTGATACTTGTGGCCGCTTCCATTGACCCCGAGCTTGAGAATCCGACATGGTTTCAGAAACTGGGACGCACCTCTGTTGTGCGCCCGCTTGTGCCCGATCTGCTTCTTCGCGCCGATGAAGAGATCAAACCTCTCAAGCCGCAGCTTGAGTCCATGCTGCCGCTCTGGTCACGGTTAACGATGCCCGTTCTCTTTATTCAGGGGGATGATGATAGCCTTGTCCCGCCCGGAAATGCGGATTTCGCGCTTCGTATGCTGTCATCGGGTGGGCGGGCGAATAGCGTAATCGTTGAACGCATTGCCGATCAGGGGCATCTCATCCCGTGGCAACGTCCCGACCTGATCGTAAACGGAATCGAGCGCTTCGTTGAAGGAGAGGAAAGTCAGGATTGACAGCGGTTGAAAGAGCTGCATGGTGAGGCATGGCAGAATTTCGCAGTGATCTTTCCGGTCTAATGTTCCCACTTTCCGAGCATGTATCAGCGATCAATCCACTCTTTCTGCTGAGATCACACCGGAAAATGAGAGGTCGCCTTTAATTATATATAAAAAAGCAAGAGATTGTTACCGTAAAATTGAAATAGCGATTTACAAAATATGTCAAGGGCAGTAACTGTTAGCTTTCTAAGCTTGACAGAACGGTTAATTTCAGAGGCGCAATTTTTTCGGGGCCACTTCTTGGTCCGGCTTGGCTGCATCGTGAGAGATTTGGCCATCCACAGCTTAACTTTGTTGAAATCGGGTAATTCAGGCGGGTGTTTAATGCGGCCATTCAGTATTTCGTCGATGCTCCTCATGTACATCCTGACCGTACGGTTACCGGGCTAATGATAGATTTACAGCGGAGCTGGTAAGTCAGACATTTGCTTACTTACCATTTGTGAGTGATATGATGCTGGATACGATTGGAATGAAAACCGAAGATCGAATGACTTATCCGAACCACGTTGCAGTGATAATGGATGGAAATGGTCGATGGGCCAGAATGAAGGGACTATCGAGAAAGGACGGTCACAAGGCCGGAGCCAGAGTCGCTACTGATATCATTCATTACGCTATTGATTCTGGAGTTCAGGTACTAACTCTCTTTGCCTTTTCGACCGAAAACTGGGAACGGCCGGTGTCGGAAGTCGGCACCATAATGAGTATTCTTCAAGCATATTTGAATACTGAGATTTTCGCGTTCTTGCAGCGAGGCGTTCGATTCCGCGTCATCGGGGAAAGAGAGCAATTGGGACAGCCCATTCAATTCCTTATTGATAGAGCGGAAAAGCTCTCTGCCGGGAATGAAGGGCTGCAGCTCAATCTTGCTTTGAGTTACGGCAGCAAGAACGAGTTGATTCGAGCTGTTAAAAAGATAGCGGTTTCCGGATTCGATCTATCATTACTCAATGAAGAGGTCATCGAAGCAAATCTTGATACTGCAGGGTTGCCCCCGGTGGATCTTTTGATCAGAACAAGCGGAGAGCAGAGACTGAGTAATTTTCTGTTATGGCAATGTGCTTATTCGGAGTTCTATTTTACTGAAGTAATGTGGCCGGATTTTACACGGGAGATATTTTCGGAAGCGTTGCAGGTGTTTTTGAGGCGTTCTCGCCGATTTGGAAAGATTGAAGAGGAAATATTGTGATGAGTGAGATTGTTAGAAAGAAGGCTTCCCTGCTACTGGCATTGCTGGTTATCATTTTCTTACCGTTGTTCAGTAGTTTGCTTATAACGGGTCAGATTCCCCCGGTTGAAACTTTTTTCCCCCAGTACATTATTGCGGATCATCCCGACTTCAGTCTGCCTGTTTTTTTGATTCTGGGGTCTATAGCAGTTCTGGTGTTTGCCTTCATGGCCTTTCCGGGGCTATTCGGTTTCACCCGAGTAAAGGTCGATTCGGGGATAGAGACTGTAAATAAGAAGAAGCATTTTCCCTGGTGGTTCTGGAGCGGGCTGGCCGTTTGTATCATTGGCTGGATTATTATGTGGGGACAATTCAAAGGGTTGGAGCACTTTACACTGTATGCGTTCGTCCCCATGTGGTGGGGGTTTATTTTTTTTCTTGATGGCCTGGTATACTACAGAACAGCAGATTCCCTTTTTGCTCGAAAGCCGCAAACCCTTGCCACTATGGGCTTGTTTTCAATTTTTGCCTGGGAATACTATGAATATCTGAGCTTTTTTGTTCGGGGTAACTGGTATTACCCGAACAGTATCTACTTGAATGAGATCTCTCGAGTTTTGTGGTTTGGACTATCCTTCAGCACAGTCTGGCCAGCCGTTTTTGAATGGTACATGCTTCTTTCCTCATTTCCCGCCTTAAAGGCAAGATATTCAAGCGGTCCTGCCCTTTCCGGAGGGAGGGCAGCTGCCATAGGGGTTGGATTGCTCGGTCTCTTGATCATGATTATCATTAATATCTGGCCTTTTGAGATATTCTGGTTGATCTGGGTTGCGCCGGAAATGGTAATCGCCGCGGTCTTAATTCTCAATCGTGTATGGACCCCATTTCATCCTATTTCAAAAGGAGATTGGAGTCCGTTGGTGCTTATGGGAATGGCCGCTCTTTGTAATTCATTATTCTGGGAGGGATGGAATTACTATAGTTGGCCTGGAAGTCCGAACTCCTGGCATTATACGGTTCCTTATGTTCAGAAATTCTTGATTTTCGAGATGCCGTTGTTGGGGTATACCGGTTATCCTTTTTTTGGCGTTGCTGCGTGGAACTACTGGATTCTCTTCGCTCATCTCTGTGGCATTTCTCCTGTTATCCGAAATGAGCGGGATGAGTCCTTTAATGCCTGAATCGAAGAGAATAGAGCGAAGGACGAGTGTAATTTTCGATTTTGACGGTACTCTTGTTGATACCGTCTCGATAGCTCATTCAATCATGACGGATCTCGCCCAGAAATATGGTTTTCGAACTGTATCAAGAAATGAGATTGATGATCTCCGCAATCTACCTGCGGCTGACGTGCTACAGCACCTCGAAATCCCATGGTATTTAATCCCCATTGTAGTGTTTGAAGGGAAACGAGCATTACGTAAGAGGATAAATGAAGTACCGTTGGTTGCCAGAGTGACAGACCTCATTTATGAATTGAAGGATCATAAAGTCTTTTTGGGAATAGTAACAGGGAATTCCGCAAGGACTGTCAGCCATTTTCTGAACATAAGAAACATTGACTGTTTTGAGTTCATTCACTCTTCTCGTGGATTTGCCGGAAAGGGAAGAGCATTGATTAAAGCTTTGAAGCGATACGGGCTCGATCGTAGGTCATGCCTCTATGTAGGCGACGAAGTCCGGGATATTCAGGCGGCCAATTTGGCCGGAATCACTTCTTTATCGGTAACGTGGGGGTATAATTCTGCTGGTGTTTTGAGGGAATACAATCCGGGCTGGGTAGTGGAATCAGTGGATGAGCTAAAAAGGCGCTTGTTGGATTTCTCTTTGGGCATAGCCTCAAGTGAGGAACGAGGTCTGTAGAGAATGATAGATCCTTCCATCTATCCCGGTAAGCCTATGCCTACCTTTTTTTGCTGGGTTCGGCAGGTTCCCAGCATCATTTATAGCGTCGATGTCGCGTTCATGCCCTCTCTACACCGGGATTTTGCTATTTACAGCCTCTACCATGCCTTGAATCTTTGCCCGTGAATTACTGGCTTCTCAAGTCCGAACCCGAGACCTTCTCCTGGGACGATCATCTGCGCGAAAAGCGCTCTATGTGGGACGGTGTGCGTAACTACACGGCGCGAAATAACCTGCGAAGCATGAAGAAAGGCGATCGAGCCTTTTTCTATCACAGCGGCAAAAACCCCTGCATCGTCGGTATCGTCGAGATTGCAAAAGAGGCGTATCCCGATCCGACGGCGACGGAGGGGGACTGGTCGGTCGTTGATATCATTCCCGTGGCCCCGCTTCCGCGTCCGATCTCCTTGAAAGAGATCAAAGCGACAGAGGCTCTCTCTGGCATGTCGCTTGTTACGAGTTTTCGGCTCTCCGTGCAGCCTGTGACGCCTGCTGAGTTCAAGCTCATTCTCAAGATGGCCGGCAATTGAAATCTTTCAGAAGCCGATCTGTGAGCCGAGGAACTGGCCGAAGCCTTTCTTCTGACCGAGCTCCGGTACCGGATTACCGTTTTTTACGGCAAGGCGTCCGTTGATATACACCTGCTTCACCGTATCGTCGTTGCGGCGCACCCAGCGTTTGAATCCGTCAAGAAACGGCATCGGCGCCTCAACGTCCCGGGCAAGCGAATCGTCGAGTTTATCGGGATCGATAAGCACAAGATCGGCTCTGCCGCCTTCTCGTAAATAGCCGGCATCGATGCCGAACCAGTCGGCGATCTCTCCGGTTAACCTGTGAACGGCATGCTCCAGGCTCATAAAAGGTCGCCCGTCTCTGTGAGAGTCGTTAACCAGCTTGAGCATGCGCAGCGGAAAGTTATAATGCGCCATGCCGCGAAGATGAGCGCCTGCATCTGAAAATCCGATCAGCACATCGGGCAGAGAAACGATCTTCTCCAGCGGTTCGCGACGGTGATTCGCCATCACCGTATACCAGCGGATGCAGTTTCCATATTCAGCGACGAGATCGAGAAAGGCTGTTACCGAATCGACTCCGCGCTCTCTGCCCACGTCGTCGATCGATTTGCCGAGAAGCGTAGGATCGGGCGCTTCGACGATCTTCGTCTCTTTGAAATTTCGATGGAACACTCTTGGCAGAAACCAGTTCGTCCATTGCTTGCGAAACCAGTTACGGTATTCCGGATTCTGCACGAGCCTTCGTCGTTCATATTCATCTTCAATATGATTGGCCGCAGCTCCGGCGGCGAATTCTTCGAAGACGACGACATCCATTCCGTCGGCATAAAGATCGAAGGGTTCGGGTAACGCCTGCAAACGAAAATCCGATTTTAGAATTGTATTCGTAAGGCGTCCCATCAAAGAGAGTACTTTATAAAGATGCGGATCGTATTTGACGTCCATCAGCGAGATAACGGTCGTTTTCAACGCCGGACGTAGAATGCCCATCGTTTCAAGAAGAAACATGATGACGTTCACCTTCGTCGAAACGTTCGGAACGCCCTGAAAGACCTTTCCGCGGCGCCTCAACGTGCGGTTGAGAAATTTATATTCGCTCCAGGGAGCAAAGGTCGACGGAAGCGGTCGAGAGCGAAAGCGACTGCCGTCCATCTTATCCCACACAAGCGTGTTGATCGACATGCCAAGAAAGCCGTTATCAAGAGCCTCTTCAAGATGATCGTTCATGCGGCCCAGTTCTTCACGGCTGACCTTCGCGCGGCGGCTCAGCGCTCGCTCCAGACCGAGAACATGCGTGCGGATCGCCGAATGCCCGGCAAAAGAGGTGACGTTCGGGCCGAGCGGCAGATCATTCAGATGATTGCGATACTGCTCGGCCGAGTTCCATGTTTTGCGTGACTGTAGAATCTCAAGAACGGACTTGCGCGGAATGGCCTCCACACGGCTGAACATATCGGCGAGGTCGACCGGATCTCCAAGCGCGAGAGAGAGCGAACAGCTACCGAGAGTAATGGTCGTTACGCCGTGACGCACGGACTCCTGCAAATCGGGCGAGACCTCGATCTCAGCGTCGTAATGCGTGTGAAAGTCGATAAAGCCCGGCATGGCCCAGAGCCCCGTCGCATCGACCGTCTCTTCAAACGCACGGGGCTGAAGAGGCTGCTTTGATATCTCGCTGATTTGACCGTTCTCAAGGCGGATGTCTCCGATAAAGGAGGGCGCCTTGCTTCCGTTAAAGATGCGCGCATTTTGAATTAATGTCATGAACTTCTTCCATAGGTACTGATTTCTCTTTTTGTGGTCTGGCCTGCCCTCTGAGCAGACCGCCATGCTACCAGATATAGCGAAAACTGACATTTATGTCAATCAGGGTTGGATGGCGCCAGAGTTTTTTTCGGGCTGCTGCGGCCCGGAAATCCGCTTCCTGTGGCGGCCGAACAATCGGTAAAAAAGAAGATGAAAGACCTGAATCATTATTTCTGCATCTGCAATCCGGGGCTTGAAACGCTGGCGCAGAACGAGCTGCGACTGTTGCGCATTCAGGGCGTTCCCGAGGTAGGCGGCCTTGCCTTTTCAGGAACGGACTGCGACGTTGTTCAGGCTAACCTCTGCCTGCGCACGGCGTCGCGCATCTTACAGAGGATCGCGCTTTTTCCTGTAGCGGGATTTGACGGCTTCGAGAAGCAATGCCGTCGCATTAAGTGGGGACGTTTCCTGACGCCCTCCGTTCCGATCGATGTCAGGGTAACCTGTGAAAGCTCTCGCCTTTATCACGAGAAGGCCGTGCAGGAGCGTCTTCTGCACTGGCTGAACGAGGATTGCGCCGTGAGACCGGGCGAAGAGGGGGAGTCGTCGCAGCGAATATACGTGCGTATCGTGAAGAATCGATGCACGATCAGCATCGATACGTCGGGCGACCATCTTCACCGTCGCGGGTATCGCCTGCAGACGGCGAAGGCGCCGCTGCGCGAAAACCTTGCAGCTGCCATGGTTCTTGCCTCCGGATGGGCGCGAAACCGTCCGCCTCTGTATGATCCGTTTTGCGGATCGGGAACGATTCTGATCGAGGCCGCCCTGATCGCAAAACGCATCGTGCCCGGCCTTGTTACAGAGAGAACTTACGCCTTTCAGTCATGGCCGGACGCTTCGAAGCATATCGAGCATCTTGCAGAGCTGCGCGAACACTGGAAAGGGCAGATACGTGCCGAGTCGCAGCCTTTCTTGTTCGGCTCGGATCGCGACGCAGGAGCGATTCAGGCCGCCCAGGAGAATGCGCGGCGTGCGGGCCTCACTATAGAATGGCAGCAGTGTTCGTTTTCTGATGTATCGTATCTGCCCGATTCGTTTGTTCTGTGTAATCCGCCTTACGGGCAGCGCATCGGCGAAGATCTGCGAAATCTGTATGCCGCGCTTGGCGGCCTGGCCAGAAGCCGCCCCGACCTGACAATCGCCTGGTTAAGCAGCGATCCGCGGTGGCAGAGGGCGACGGCCATGGCGTGGCAGAAGCGCCTCGGCTTCTCAAACGGCGGCCTTGCCGTTCAGCTCTTGCGAAATGGATAGGAGCCGCTGGCTTCTAAAGGCGTAGCCTCGTCGGTCGATTTCGCATTTTCGCGTTCTGGTCTTGACGCCGGATCTCATCGTTCTGGATTGTGAACGATGGATTTAAAAAGTCTGCGGCGGCGGGGAATCTCGCTCGTTCAATTCTTACAGAATACCGAGCTCTTTCAAGCCGTGCCCGTCGAGACGATCAAAGATCTACTGCGCCAGGCCGAGCCGCTCGAACTCAAGCCCGGCCGAATCGTATTGAAAGAAGGGGAATCCGGGAGCGACCTGTATGTCGTCGTCAGCGGCCGCCTGCGAGCTGAACAGGCCGGAACGGTAATCGGCGAGGTCAACGCCGGCGAATACTTCGGTGAAGCGGCTCTGTTAACCGATGACCGCCGTCAGGCGACGGTGCGAGCGGTAACGAATTCCGAGCTCATTCGCATCAGCCGCGATCTTTTCGAAGATCTGATGCATCGTTATCCACAGCAGCTTCGAGCCGTAGCCGACGTCATCGGGCGACGGCTGCGTTCTTCAAAAAAAAGATTGTTCCGCCCCGTCGAAAAGGATTTGCTTCAGTTCTTGAAAAGGCTTGATCTGTTTTCGAGCCTGCCTGCCACCGTTCTTCGCCGCCTTGAGCCCATGATGCAATGGATGAGCATCCCTGACCATGAAGAGGTCTTACGTCAGGGCGATGCCGGCGACGGTCTCTACGTGGTTCTTAACGGACGTTTGCGATGGATCCATCGTGACTCTGACGGGCGTATTCTACGCAGCGGATTTTTTCATCCGGGCGACGTCTTTGGCGAGCTTTCCGTATTAACGGGTGAAACGCGCACGGCGACGGTTTTAGCCGTACGGGATTGCGAGCTCATACGTCTGTCGGGTAAATCCTTTGAAAGGATCATCAGAAAAGAGCCGACACTCCTGTTTCCCATCACGCGCATCCTCGCTCAACGGATCAACGGTCATACGACGCATGGCTCGCATCCGCGGAACTTCTGCCTTCTACCGATCCATCAGGACGTCGATCCGCTCGAATTCGGTAGCCTTTTGCGAGAGGCGTTAGGCGGTAAAACTCTGCTGGTCAGCGCCCATGACGTTCCGGCCGGTGCGGAGCGCGAGGGATCGCTGGATGACGTGGAGTTCAGCCGCCGCCTTGCCGTGCTCGAGCAGGAATACGATTATACGATCTTTGCCGCCGAATATACAGATACGGCCTGGACCCGTCGCTGCCTGCGCCATGCCGATTCTATCATTTTACTGGCCTCGGCCTCGGGTGGTCCGTCATTAAGTCCGGTCGAGATCAAGAGGCTGCATCGGGCCGACGTTTCGGATGACCCTCTTGCCGATCATCAGGAGCTTGTAATTCTTCACGACGGAGCGGGAGCGCGGACGCCGGCATCGAATTTTCTCTCGATGCGCTCCGTGCGGCATCATCATGTTCGACGACTTCATGTACCGGATTTTGCAAGACTTGGCCGTCATCTGACCGGACGTTCCGTCGGCGTAGTGTTAGGCGGCGGAGGCGCTCGCGGCCTTGCGCATGCCGGCGTCTATCGAGCTCTGCTTGAAGCGGGCATTCCGCTTGATAGCATCGGCGGGACGAGCATGGGCTCGATCATCGGAGGCCTGATGGCCATGCAACTGCCGCCCGATGAAGTGGTGCGTATGATCGGATTATTGATCGTCGAACGAAATCCTCTGCGCGATTATACGTTTCCCTTTGTGAGCATGATCCGCGGACGACAGTATTCCAATGCGTTGCGTGAGGCGTTTGGCGAGCAATTCATCGAAGAGTTGCCCGTTCCTTTTTTTGCTATGGCCGCCGATCTCACCGATCGAAAGGCTCTTGCAATCGACAGAGGCCGTCTGTGGAAGGCGACGCGAGCAAGCTCGTCACTGCCGGGCATCGCTCCTCCGCTCCTGCACAGCGGGCATCTGCTTGTCGATGGCGGCATTATGAACAACGTGCCCGCCGATGTGATGAAAGAGCGAGGCGCCGGCCGTGTACTTGCCGTGCATGTCGGCGAGAATGACGTCACCGTGAACGATGCCGTCCTGGCCGCTCTTCAGCGTAGCCCGGGCGAGGCGCCGCCCGTTCTTCGAATGCTCTGGAATCGTATGCTTCCGCGAAGTCGCCGCACCTATTTCCCTGGACTGGCGCAGATCCTGCTGCGGTCTGCCATGCTCGGAGGCGAGAGCCATGATCAGGTAGCCCGTGCTTCGGCGACGGTCTGGACGACGCTGCCCGTTCACGAGTTCAGCCTTCTGAACTGGAAGGCCGCTCCGGATCTTATAGAGATCGGTTACAGGCATGCGATGGACAATATGGACGAGTGGAAGCGGCTTCTTCTGGAGTAAAGGTATGATCGAACAATTCCTGATCGTGAATCATGACGAAAAATCGTTAACCATATTTCTAAAATGGGCGAGCGAGTTCCCCGATGAATTCGTGAAGCAGCTGAAACTCGAATCATCGGTGTTAACAGCCCGACTCGACGGCAACAGCGCGGGTAATGGAATAGAACTGATACAGCCCATCGTTGATTTTCGGGCGAGCTTCGATCTGGCCGGACTGACAGGCGGCGTGTACACGCTGACGTTGTTCGCGGAACGTGACGGACAGGCGTCGTCATTCTGGACGCAGCTGGTCTGCATACAGCACTCTCTGCGACGCAGTCCCGAAGAGGTGGATCGACTTGCGAGAAAATACGCTCCCGTTCTGCTGTTCTCGCCCGAAGAAGAATTCTTTCCCGTTTCGCTGCGTGATCTTGTGATCACACCGCCCGATGGCGAGGGCACAGGCATCGACGTAGAAACGGTGCTTGGCAAAAGAAGCATCCCCTTTGATCAGCTTGATCTATTTCTGCGCACAAACGGCCACGCCGATTACCTGCTCGATCAATCGGGATTTGGCCTGGCCGATTCTTCGTTTTACAGGCAGAAAGGAAGCTATCGAGATTGTGTCGTCTATTATTCTTATATGGAGGACGAAGCTGAGCGGTCGTACATCAACTATCATACGTTCTATGCCTTTGATCCAAAGACGGGCATTGCGAAACTTCTGAATGTCGGTCCGCATATCTTTGATCGCGAAAGCATGACGGTCATGTTTGAAGGCGACGTGCCGGTAAAGCTGACGCTCGGAGCGCATCTTGAGAATCAACCCATCTTCTATCTTGAAAAGCTGCTCGGCTGGACGCAGGGACGGACGACTGTGCAATTTGATCATGAGCATACGCCTCTCGTGAACGGTCATCCCGTTGTGGCCGTGGCCGAGGGATCGCATGCGCTCTACCCGTCGGCCGGAACCTTTCACATCTCCGTGCTCACCGAGATCGCAGGCCACATATTTCGTAATCTGCTCTTTCCCGATCTTGGCGAATCTGATATGAACGAACATCAGGTCATCTTGCCGCCGGGCATGAAGTCCGGGCAGTTCGCCTCGTATGATCTGCGTCCGCTCCGACTTGATCTATTGCAGAGCGATCCGCATCCCGAGGCGACGCCGCTTTATGACCCTGCAACGGCGGCCCTGATGTTCAGCGGATACTGGGTCGATGTACCAGGATTCCAGAACGAGCGCTTTCCGCCATTCTCAAAACGAGAGATGGACGTTCGCTCCTGGGTCGAGGACGGCTTCGAATGGACCTGGGACGTTCCGGATTCCGTGAAAGAACATAACAGAGCCATCGTAGAATATATAAGGCAGAGGATCTGATTCGGTCAGGAATTTTCAGGCGCCTTCAGGCATCAGCGATTTCTCGTCTTTCATAGAGCGATAGTATTCCGAGGGCGTCATACCCGTCGCCTTTTTGAACGCGCTGTTGAACGTCGACTTTGAATTGAATCCGGCATTCAGGGCAAGGTGAAGAAGGTTAACCGATTCTTCGGTTTGTCTCAGCCTCTCAACGACATGTTCGATCCTGTAGCCGTTTGCGAAGGTATAGAAGTTCGCTCCCGTCTCCTGATTGATGACCTGACTGATCTGATAGATCGGGATCTGTAACGACACAGCCAGGTCGGCCGGCGAGAAATTCGGATCAAGATAAGGCTCTTCTTCGCGCATCAGACGTTCGATCTTTCGCATCAGGTCGGCGATCTGATCCTCTTTCAGGCCCGATCTCTCGTACCTGCCCTTCGGCCTCGAGTCGCCAGGCGGTTCCGAATCCGGTCGCTGTACCGAAAGCAGAAACAGTATAGCGATGTAGCAGATGCACACGGTATATGCAATAATGATCAGCCCTCTGAAGAACGCCCCTTCTCTGTGGTGAAGCCACTTATGAATGATAACCTGGGCCGTCCAGAGAAACCCTGTCATCCCGACCGTCCATTGGAGTACATGTCCCCGCACGGGAACCCTTATGCCGTAGTTATAAAGCGGATCGGGCAGAGAATCCGAAATACGGTAAATCGATGCAACCGTGTATCCGGCGACGCTGAGAAAGAGGATGCCAGCAAGTGCGATTGGCGGACTTCCCGGAGCTGGCTTGAAGACGAAGAAAGAAAGAACAGAAAGCAGAAAGGGCAGGAAATGCACCCCGTCGATGGCCCGCAGCTTTCGCGTCGGATCGACCTTCTCCATCACAAAAAGATAGAGCATCGGACCGAGCAGAAAGGCATGGCTTCCCATAAAGCTATGCAGCAGACGAGGCCAGCTTTGAGGTACGGGTTCGATGATATGGACGAGATGGGGCAGCGTGAGCACGAGGATGAGGGCCACAAGCAGACGACCGGCAAGCGTGCCTCTGCCAGCGGTCAGAACGAACAGCATTGAGAAAAATCCCACTCCAATTGAGATTGCCGGGATCAGCATAAGTGACCATCAGAGATCGAGCAGAATGCAGCAAGCTTTTTAACATCCATTCCAATCTGAGACTCGCACTTTTTCCCCTAAAAAAGGGTGCGAACCGCTTGGCCCGGTCGATTCGCAATAGGACAGGGGCTATTCTGATGCCAGGAGAAACGAAACCATGATGAAAGCGATTTCATTCCTGCTTCTGGCGGCTCTGCTACATGGGTGCGGCAAGCGCAGCGACGATAATTCAGCCGCTCTGGCTCTGCTTGCAACGGGCGGTTCAGCCGGCTGCTCTACAGGCGTAGCGAATTCGGCGACTGATGTATCGACGACGACCGCAACGGGTAGATATAAGGTTGTCGATACTAAACAGACGCTCTGCTACGATTCCACCACAAGCGCTACGGTAAGCTGTAGCGGTCTCGGTTATGACGGTTCTTACAGCGGCAACCAGCCGTCTTATACGAATAACGGAAACGGAACGGTTACAGACAATGTAACAGGGCTTATGTGGACCAGGAGTACGGACATCAATAATGACACATTCGTTAACTCCTCTGACAAAAGATTTCAGAGCGATGCGGTCACATATTGCGAAAATCTGACCCTGGGCGGTCATAGCGACTGGCGCCTGCCCGATATCAAGACGCTCTATTCGCTGATTCAGTTCAGCGGAAAGGATGCGAGCACCTACCTCGGCACCGACACATCAGGCCTGACGCCATTTATCGATACGACGGCCTTCGATCGCGTGTTCGGAGATCAAGATGCCGGTGACCGCATCATCGATGCCCAATATGCAACGTCCACGATCTATGTATCGACGACGATGAATGGCGATAAGACGATGTTTGGCGTGAACTTTGTCGATGGGCGTATAAAGGGATATCCGGCTACGAAGAGCAAATACTATGTACGCTGTGTACGCGGCGAATCCGACTACGGCAAAAACAATTTTTCCGTAACGGATAGTGGCGCCACTGTAACAGATGACGCGACGGGACTTGTGTGGCAGCAGGCAGACGCCTCGTCGACGAGCTGGCAGGATGCGGTCGATTATTGTGAGAATCTGTCGCTTGCCGGGGAGACTGACTGGCGATTGCCGAATGTGAAGGAGCTGCAGAGTATCGTCGACTATTCGCGCTCACCCGATACGACGGCAAGCGCTGCACTGGATGCAAAATTTTCGGCGACCTCGTTCACAAATGAGAATGGTTGCACCGATTGGGGCTATTACTGGGCATCAACCACGCATGTGGATAACGATAATGATGCACAGAGCGCTACCAATGCCACTTATTTATCATTCGGCCGGGCACTCGGCTATATGAACGGTTCCATGATGGACGTTCATGGAGCGGGAGCACAGCGCAGCAACGATAAAACGAACATAGCCACCGAAGAAGGGGCCTCGTCGGCGAATCTCGGGCAGGGACTCTTTTACTACCATGGTCCACAGGGCGATATCCTGCGCCTGAATAACAGAGTCCGCTGTGTAAGAGCGGGAAACTGAAAAATAAGGCGAGGGCGTCTGTCTCTTTCAGATGTGGATCACAGGGAATTAAGGAATCTTGAATCAGAGACGAACGAGCAGATGCTTACAGCACTGGAAAAGCGAAGAGGTATTCATTTTTCCAGTCGCTATCGCAGTTTTCTCGATAAGGAGCGGAAGGCTTTTTCGGGACAATTCATCTGGCATCCTGTCTTCCTGGAAGGTACGCAAAAATACAGGTTAACCCTGCTTGCACCGACCTCTTCGCTCTTCGAAGATCAGGAAATCGAAGTCGATGAAGACGATGCCGACGTTTTGCCTCTGGCTTTTGTGGACCGACTTCATGTTCTCGGGATAAAAACAAGCTCTGAATTATGCCCTGTTCTGATCTGGAATCAGCATGATTTTGCTTTTCGCCCGTTATATGAATCTCTGGATGCATTTCTCTCCGCTCTACTGAAGAAAGGCGAAGCATCCGACTTTGATCGGCTTAATAGCGCTGTTGATGGCGCAGAAAAGCTCTGCGAATCTGAGTTGTATTCTGAGGCTGCCGTATTGCTGGAGCCCGTTCGATCGCTGGTTGATATCATGGACGGAGCGGCAAGCACGCAGATTCGTGATCTGCTTCGTCGATTTTTCAACCTGAGCGGAATCGCAAATCTGAACTCCGGCCGCATCGAATCAGGAATTGAAGATCTACGGAAGGGAATAGAAAGGAAGGATCCATACGCTGCTTTGAATCTGGTCGAACACTGGATGACTGATGAAGAGCACAGAAATGCCGGCAATCTCTGCGATCAATTTCTCGGCAATACTCTATTGCTGGATGATCATACGGAATTCTATCTGATGCTGAATCTCGGAGTATGCCAGTTGTATATGAACGAGAGTTCGTCGGCCAGTGCTACTTTTGAACGCATCAAGGAGCGATATTACGGAAAAGATGAATTGCGGATTGCTGTTGAACGCCTGCAATCTACAGGAGAGCTGGCAGAAGAGGTTCTCAGCTGGTTTTTGAAAGAAGATCCTGCTCTCGATCAGCGGAGGCGATCGGTAGAGGTAATAGTGGAAACGGAAACCGCAGAACCGGCGGTAGATTTGCATGCAGAGATGTTTTCCGCTATGAAGGGCGGTCGTATCGATGCAGTGAAGGCGATGGTTGAAGCAGGTGCTGATGTTAACGCAAAGGATTCGGACTTTGATAGGACTTTACTGCATATCCTTTTTACGGAATCCTCTCTTTCTGAAGATGCGCGCCTGTCGTTCGCCGATTATCTGATCGAAAAAGGTGCGGACCTATATGCTCAGGATGGCGATGATAGTAATGTCCTCGTTTACGTGGGACCCGAAACAGAACAGAAGCTGATCTCAATGTTCAATTCGAAGGGAAGGCAACCCGATCTACAACCCTATCGGGCCTTCAGCGCAGACCTGAGAAGCGATTGCGCTGTGCGTGACGTAAGTCGAGCCGGTGAAAAGCTGATCTGTACGCTGCGAGGTCCGAAGAAGAAGCCTCAGCTGGTCGATGCTCTTGTCGATTCGAATCATCTGGCCGTCTCAAACGATCTTTACGAATGCCTGATTTCTCAGCAAATAGAGATACAAACGGAGGCCATCGAGGTACGCGGCGTTGCCGGAGCCATACTCAGCGATTCCTACAGGCTTTTGTTCATACCTGAATACGATTGCCTGAATGTAGAGAGAAGCGAGCCCGAGTTTAACAGGATCGATCCATCGCGCATCAGAAGCGTGAAACGGCTGGTCGTCGATCGCAGTCGTCTGCCGGACTCTGCGCTCATTTTCCGTATTAAGGGGCTGTCTCAGCCTGTCATCGTGGATCGAATGCTGTCTGATTACATACAGAAGCAAGGCTTTACGGGAATACAGTTCACCGAGCTCAAGCGTTGATATGGCGAGAACTCACTCTATTATACTGAATTTCTGAAAACAAAGCAGCGCCTTTCATCGGAATACACCGGCGAAAGCGCATACCTCAGCGAGAGAAGTGCGATCGCTTCTCGATGATAGAACGAAGTATGCGTCGGATCCCGCGCATACCGCCATCCGCTGAATGCTCGATCTTCAGGCTGTAATTCCGTCATTACGGCAAGCAATCCACCTGGGCGCACCAGATCGATCATCGTCTGCCATTCAAGGGCCGTACTCCGAAAATGTTCTACGACTTCGGTTGCGATTACGAAGTCGTAAGGCCCCTTCAATTCGGTCGGATGAAAAAAGGGATCAAAGGACGTGCATGCATAACCCTCTTCGCTGAGCAGAGCCTCGATCATCTTCACCGGTCCACAGCCGTAATCAAGGCCTCTCATACCCGAACACAGATGAGGCCTCAAGGCATCGACGATCTGCGAAAGAAATCGTCGGTAGCCTTCATCTTCGATGGCGTTTTGATGTGTTCCGTAGAACTCGCGCTCTTTAGCTTCGGTAAGATAATCGGCGGAATCAACGTAGATCAGAGCACAGCGCCGGCATCTGTGAAAACGGCGGCTATCCGGCCCGTTCAGCGGAATGCCTGCGTCATTACAGAGGGGACAGTTCATCGAGCTTCCGGAATGATGCTCGGGCTCTCAGTTAGATGCCGGCTGGTTACCCGCAGCCGGCTCTCTGGCCGAAGTCGGATTGTTCTTTGCCGTCGGATCTTTAAAAAAGGCGAAGACGGCAGGAAGTTCTCCTCCCCAGAAACGATAATCGTGCGCGGCGCCGGGAACGGCTTTATAAACGATAGGAAAGTCCTTTCCCTTTTTTTTGATGATCATCTTATGCAGCCATTCCGAATGCGCTATCGGAACGACGCGGTCGGCCTGACCATGCGAGAGATAGAGCGGCATCGTCCAGCGTTCGGGCGATCTGTCGATGACGCTTACGGGGTTATCCTCGCCCTGCCAGCGATCGCGAAACCGTTCGTAAGGGCCGTAGACGTTGCGCATCAGATTGTCGTTCGGCTGTAAGGTCTGGTCGAAATCGCCCGAAAGGGCGGCTCCTGCCGTAAAAAGTCCTGGATTCTGCAGATGCACCATGACGACGCCCCGACCGCCCGTCGACAGGCCGAGCAGGTAGTTACCATGCCCTTTCTTGAATAATCCGAAGCGACGCTGCATCTCGGGAATCAGCCGATCTCTGAGAAAGGCTCCTCCCGGAACGGCGTTCCATTTCATGACGGTTTCAGGATAGTAACTCGTTTCATAGATCGTCGTATGCATCTCGGGTAAAACAAGGATCATCTGTTCTTTTTGAGCGATCGCCTCAAGCGCAGATTTGCGAATCCAGTCCTGTCGGGGGAACTTCCAGCCAGGCAGCACAAGCAGCAAACGCTGACAGCTCTGCCCGGTCGCTGCCGGCACGAAAAGATCGACGGAGACGTCGTCGATTTTCAGATCTTTCTGCCAGCCGGGCGTGAGCCGGTAGCAGGCATCGGGTGCGGCCTGCGCCTCTTCAGACGTGCGACATGTCGTGAACAGGGCGAGCATCAATCCGGCGATGAAAAGCTTGCGAACAGAGAAAGAAGCGGGCCTGTAGTTCACGAAAAATAGAGAAAGCGCTATAAGTCGTTCGCTCATCTTTTCACCTGTTTTCATTGATTCGTGACAGAGGATTGGTGGCCAGATACTTCTGCACTCCGTCCAGCATCGTGCCGACGAAAAGCGTCGACGGGTCATCACTTGCCTTCATCCAGAAGAGATCGGTGTGTTCGTCTGACAGCTGCAGCTGGCCCGATTTCAATCTGCCCTCGAAAACGAAGGCAAACGCCGGAGCGCTATCTTTCAGAACATAGTGCGCAAAGAGCGTGATCGGCTCGGGATGAAACTCAACCTCCACCGCTCCGCCGAGCTCTTCGGCGACTTCCCGCCTCAGGGCGGCATGAAGGTTAACCGATTCGTCACGGCCGATACGGCCGCCGGGCAGGTCGCCGAAGCCGCTGTGCGAATCACGAAGGGCCAGATACCGGCCCTCATGCCACAGAAAGAGCTTCAGCGTTACCTGAAACCAGCCCGGCTCCATCAGAGATTCTGTCCCTCTACGAGATAGTAGCGTCCGTCTCGCTCGACGATCTGCTTGCCCAGGCTGCGTGCGCAGAGGGCGAGTCGACGGGAGCGAAGCGGCATGGAATCGCCTTCATTCTCAAGCGAAAGCTGCAGCTCGAGTTCGTCGAAGAAAAGATCCTGTCTGTGTGAAAGGACGTCGAGCAGCTCTTCGAACGTGTTTCTCGTATAACGATGCAGATTCTCGAAGAAAAGGGCGAGCACGCGCGAATAAACAAGCAGGCGCTCCTCTTCTTCGGGCGTGAGAACGGAAAGGATGCTGGCCACGAACTCCGGCAGGGGCTGATGGCGTTGAATGCGGCGCATTCCCTGAAGACGGTACGTCCACAGGTTTGCCATCGACTGTTCCATGACGTCCATCCAGGCCGGATTGAGCTCGCATTGCGTGATCTCGAACAGCGAGAGCAGGGCGAACATCGTCTCGGCCTGACGCCCGGGAATCATCTTCTCGCGATAATCAAGCGTGAGGATGCCTGTGGCGACGAAATCGCGCGACGTATCGTAGATCGATTGAGCCAGCTCGATCGGCGTATCATCAGACAGTCGCAGGCCGTCATCCTCGCCGCGAATCATCGCCTCGATGCGCTCGGGAAAGCGATAGATGAGATAGGCGAGAATCATGTACTTCTCGGGAACGATACGCAGATGATCGATCATCGATTCGATAATCTCGATGACGACGGAATCGTCTTCAAGATCATCCAGATAGCGTATGGACAGCCAGATGTCGGGATTCTCTCCGTTTTTCAAGAAGGCCTGCGCCGAATCATGCGGAAATTCGCCGCCGATCGTCTCGTAGATGAAGAAATCGACTTCGTGGAATTCAAGCTGGCTGAGCACCCTGTAGGTGTCTTCATCGATGCGCGCCAGCAATGGAAGACGGGCCTGTGTGAGAAAATACTGAATATGCTCACGGTCCTCGGGAATGCCGTTGAAGGCATGCACGACTTCCATGAGCTCCCACAGGCTTAATTCGAGAAGATTGCCTCCGCGAAACGACGGCTCCTCGTACGATGCCGAGATCTCCATCAATTCGTTCAGGAAGCGCTCTTCGGGATGGCCGTTCTGAAGCCAGGCCATCACACTGCGATAGATCTCGTGGGTCAGGAACTCTTCGGTTTCCTGGCTGCGATCCTGCTGAAATTCGCGATACGCCTCTGCAATGCCTTTTCCGTTCATCGTTTTGCCTTCCTTTTCAAAATCCGCTCGGTTCTCCGTTCGGTCTCTCTCCATCTGCCCGAAAACCTCGAATCTGCATGAGCTAAGGCATCATGCAGATAAAAGCCCCCAAAGGGCCTTATTCTGAGATCGATTCAGGCCAGATACGGTTCTCCTTTTCGAGGCTTCGGGCAAACTGATAGTAGTGCTTTGTCATCGCATCGAGCTCCACGGCGAGTTCGGGCTGCTCGGCTTGCATATCTCGCATGTCGACGGGATGCGTTCCCTTCAGCAGTATGGACTGTGAAGAGCGCAGATAGTGATAGTAGATGAAGCCGTCGCGCATCATGCCGATGATGTCGGTATTCGATCCGCCTGCAAAAAACGCAAACGGCCTCTCTGCGGGCGCGGTGAGATCGCGGCCCATCGCCGCGTAGGGCGAGTCGCCTCCGGAAAGCGAGAGCAATGTCGGCAGCAGGTCGAGCTGCCCGGCTATGTCGGTCCGGCGCTCGGGCTGGAAAAAGGACGGCGCATAGACGAGAAGAGGTATTTCCCTGTCCTGCAAGTAGTCCAGATTGGCGTGATGGCTGTGATCGGCGACTATCAAGATGATGGTGTTCTGAAAATAGGGCTTCGTTCTTATTATGTCAATCAATTTCCCGAGAGCATAATCCGAGTAATGGTATGAGTTCTTGAACGCCGCTTCAGGATCAGATTCCGGAAAGATGGCAAAAGACGTGTCGGGCAGGCCAAACGGATGATGATTGTTCGACGTGAAGGCCATGGCGAAGAAGGGGCGATCGGGGGCGCCGGCATAGAGCTCATCGGTTTTGCGAAGAAGCATATCGTACATGTCTTCGTCGTGAAAGCCCATCGTCCAGCGGCGAGAATACAGGCCCGAATCCTCCATCTCTTTCATGCCGGCAAGATGATCGAAGCCCAGATGCGGCAGTCCCGTATCGAGGTTATCGAAATGCAGATCGCCGCCATGCACAAAAAGCGTCTGATAGCCCTTCTTTTTTAGAAGAAGCGGCAGAGAACCGAAGCGGTTGAAGATGCGCGACGATCGCAGGATGGTGCGCCCGGCACGATCGGGGATGCCTGTCAGAATAGAAAAGAGGCCGTTGGCGCTGCGTCCGCCCGAGGCATAGAAGTTCTCGAAAAGCACGCCCTGATGGGCGAGTCTGTTGAAATTCGGAGCAACCTCAGCCGAATATCCATGCGATTCGAGGAACTTTGCCGACCACGATTCCATGAGAAGCACGACAAAGTTCGGCTGCCGGTCCGGCCTTCCGGTCACGCCTGGCCCCGCTATCGTTGCAAAGCGACCTGGGGTGAGGCGTCGCGCCTCCATGCGGCGCAAAAGCGGATACTCGGGATCAACAAAGGGTCGCCCGTCATTTAGCATGCGCTGCACAAAGGCGGTGTTTTCTTCGGGCGGATAAAAGGTTTTGAAATCGCCCCGATCCGACAGATCGTGCACGATCAGGTAGGTGCCGGTGATCTTCAGATTGTTGAGAAAGGGCGATGATTCGCTCATCGCATCGCCAGGGCGAAGCGGATTCTGCTGTAATCCCCCCCGAAAAAAAACGACGGCGGCAATCAGCACGACCAGCGGACTGAGAAGAGCGGTTAGCAACGCCTTTCTTCCCGGATTGTGATGGCCGTCCGCTGCGCCCGCATGGCCGTTCAGCCGACGGTCGACGAAAAAACCGGCGCCCACCCATACGGGAATAAAGAGGGCCAGCATGGTCGTCGGCACAGGGTCTTTCACAAAGCTGCCTGCAAGAAGCACCGGAAGGTCTCGAAAGTAGGCGGCGAATTCCCATCCGAGATGTTTGCCGTTGACGCTGAAATTATACGTGCTTGCCACAGAGACAAGGTGCAGCCAGAGCAGCCAGATCCACTGAGCGTGAAAGAAAAGGCTGTTCAGCAGCCTGTAACGCATCCTGGCGGCGGGAAGGGCATACAGCGCCGCCGTAAGCGAGAGAAGCAGAGCAAAAGGCCCGATCCAGATCGTCAGCGTCGCCAGGTCGAAGCGCAGGCCTACAAAAAGGGCTTTAAGCACGGACGCAACCGCACCGTCCTGGAGCTCGGGCTCAAGTCGCACCGCCTGAAATACGTACATAAACAGGAAGACCAGGCGATGGGCAAGCAGAGACAGCATTCCGATAGCCATCCATCGCAACAGAACGGGAAAGAGGCGATCCGGACGCCGGGGCAGAAGCTCCACAGAAACAATTTTGACAGAGGCTCTGACCGGTCCAATTCAATTTTCTTGCCCTCTCCCTTTGCCTCAAGAAGCTGCCCCTATGAGTCAGAGTCGAAGCCATGATGTTTTTGGAGTAGGAAATGCCCTTGTTGATACCGTCGTCTTTGTTGAGGACGATTTTATCAGAGAGCACAATCTCAACAAGGCGGCGATGACGCTGGCCGATTCCGAAAAACAGGCGACGATTCTTCAGGCCCTTGGCAAACACAGCCTGGAGCTGAAATCAGGCGGATCGGCGGCCAATACGATGATCGGCGTCGCCCGCTGTGGTGGCACAGGATTCTACACGGGTAAGGTCGCAAGCGACCCAAACGGCGAATTCTATCGCATGGATCTTCTGAAGGCAGGCATCCGCTTTGACATTCATCCCGAGCCCGAAACGGCCGGCGCTACGGGAACCTGCGTCGTTATGACGACGCCCGATGCTGAGCGAACCATGTACACGCACCTTGGCGTTTCGGTGCAGCTGACCGAAAGAGATATCGACGTCGAGCGCATCGCCTCCAGCCGCTTCGTCTATGTCGAAGGCTATCTGTGGGATGCCGAAGATCCGCGCAGGGCCTGCATCAAGACGTTGCAGGAGGCTCGTCGGCTGGGAACAAAGGCTTCTTTTACTTTCAGCGACCCCTTCCTTGTGAACCGTTATAGAGCCGATCTGCACGGCATGGTGCGCGATCTCTGCGACGTCGTCTTTATGAACGAAGAAGAGGCGAAATCTTTTACAGAGATTCCCGATCTGCCACGCACTCTGGACTACTTAAAGAACCTGAAGCCGAAGTTCTTTGTAACGGCCGGTAAGCATGGCGCCTACGTCGTGGAAGACGGTAACGTCTATTCCGTTCCGGGTTATCCGGTCGAGGCCATCGATACAAACGGCGCCGGTGATAACTTCGCCGCCGGAGTGCTTTACGGGCTTTCGCATGGTTATTCGTCGCAGGCCGCTGCGCGCCTCGGCAACTATGTGGCCTCTGAGATCGTGCAGGTCAAAGGAGCGCGCATGGAGAAAGACCTGAACGGCAAAGCGATGGAGATTCTGAGAGGCTGACATTGACCGCCTCTTTTCAAAGCGACCTATCCGTACTGCATCTCAATACGGCGAAGACCTGGAGAGGCGGAGAGCAGCAGGTACTGTATCTCGCCCGCTTTCTTCGGGACGCCGGTGTTCGTCAGATCGTCGCCGGCCGTCGCAACTCCGAGATGCAGAAGCGATGCGAGGCCGAAGGCATTGCCTTCGTCGGTTCGGGTATGGCCTCGGAGCTCGATCTTCTCTCGGTTTTTCGTATTATCACACTGGTGCGTAAGGAGCGTATTCGCGTGATTCATGCTCATACGGCGAAGGCGCACAGCATCGGACTGCTTGCGATGAAGCTGGGCGGCCTGGAGCGCGAAGGCGTGCGTTTCATCGTCAGCCGCCGTGTGGATTTTCGCGCGAGGCCGGGCATGCTGTCGCGCATGAAATACGAATCGCCTCTTGTACACCGCTACGTCGCCATCTCTGAAAACGTGCGCCGCATCCTTGTCGAAGACGGCATCGCCGAAGACCGTATTCGCGTCGCCTATTCGGGTATCGATACCGAACGCCTGAAAGATCTGCCCGACGCCTCGCCGCTGCGCGAAGAGTTCAAGATTCCCGCCGGCACCGTTATCCTGGGGAACGTCGCCGCCCTTGTCGATCATAAGGATCAGCGCACGCTGCTTCAGGCTCTATCCCTTCTTCTCGAAAGAGACGTGTCGTCTTTTCTGCTGTTTATCGTCGGCGAAGGCGAGTTGCGCGAAGAGTTAACTGCTCTGCGGGATCGCCTCGGTCTTCGAGAAAAGGTGATCTTTACCGGTTTTCGAAACGATGTTCCCGTATTCCTGTCGCTCTTTAATGTCTTTGTGATGTCTTCAAAAGAAGAAGGCCTGGGCACGATCGTGCTTGATGCCATGTCGGCAGGGCTTCCCGTCATCACGACCGACGGCGGGGGCCTGCCCGAAATGATCGTTCCAGAAAAGGGCGGGCTCCTGTCACCGGCGCAGAACGCATCTGCTCTTGCCGAGAACATCGAAAGGGCGCTCAGGCATCCCGACGTATGGAAGCAGTGGGGAGCCTATAACAGAGAGGCCGTGAAAAGATTCGATTATCGCGAAACGGGACGTCGCAACCTTGAGATCTATAACGAGGTTCTGCAATCTTGACCTCTGATATTCGTTCAGCCACGGACGGGTCGCATGCCGCCGAATTCTCGCCGCATCGCTTTCCTTCGTATCATCGACCGTTTTATCCGGCCGTGCGCAATCGCTTTAAACCGCCCGAGCAGTGGGATCAGGTCGAGGCGTTATACGATAGCGCACGTTATACGGAAACTCTTGAAGCGCTTTTCGATTATATCGATACCGATCTTCTGAAAAAATTCAAAGGCCCTGAGGGCATGATCGTGCCGCATGGCTCACTTACCGTCTTCGTCCAGTGGGATGAACGGGGTTTTGAGGTGAGGGCGCCTTTCGTGCGTCTGCCGAAAACCGCCCGCGCTCCGTCTCTTCGACAGACGCTTGAGCTGAATTTTTCGACTCTCATGCTTGCCAGGCTTCAATTGACGGGAGAGGAACTGGAGTTCACCTATTCCTGCTCTCTTGAAGAATGTGAGCCTTCGAAGATCTATGCCGTTTTGAAAGAGATCTGTATTAACGGCGACGGCTATGACGACGAGTTTATACGCCGGCTCGGATCGGAGCGCATCATGCCCGTGCGTGCTCGTTTTCCCCAGGCGGACGAGCTCGGTCGCGTGCGACAGGTCTTCAACGGCATCGTCGAAGAGGCGCTGCAGTACGTACGGTTTTACGAACGCAAGCGTATGTTCGGCTACGCCATGCAGTTCGCCGGCTTATTCCTGAAAAAGATCGATTATGCCGTGGCGCCGCAGGGTCGCATCCGCGCCGAGATCGAAGATGCCATCGAGCGTATGAACGAAGATCTTCTGCCGTCGGTCGCCCTCGGGCTCGTGCGCGACGTCTTTGATCAGTTAAGCGGACTATCGGTCGAAGAGTTCACCGAATGCGTCTATCAGCCAGGCATCTTTATTCCGTACAGAAATCTGCTAACCCTGAATAATCTGCAGCAGCGACTCGAAGAGACGCAGAAGATGGCGCGCACGTCGCTGGGTAACGCCGATTTTATAGGCGCCGCTCTGGCCCAGGGCGGAGTCTTTTATCATCTGCTTTATGAAAGCGATCCTCCGGCGCCGGCCATCCCCCTTCTTGAAGAGGGTCTTGAGAAGGCGTCGGGCCTTTCCTGGAAAGAGGCGGCGACCGTGTTGCGTCTGCAATTGCAGAAGATACTCGAGCTTGAAGAGATCGGCTCGGGCTCCGAGCCTCCGGGAATGCTTTCCGTGCAGGAGGCTCGAAACGAATGATGTTGCAGCGTTCCATCGAGGATTCCGTCTTCAAGATCTATACGTCGCAGGGTACGGGCTCGGGCTTTTATCTTTCTGAGCATGACGTGATCGTCACGAATCACCATGTCGTGGCCGGAAGCCGTCGCGTCTGCCTTGAAGGCAGGGACCGCAATCGACACCCGGCTCAGGTCATATTAACCGATCCGCAGGCCGATCTGGCCTTTCTGTCGCCCGAGAACGGCTGGCGTGGAGCGTCGGCGAAGCTGAGCAACGGCAAAGCCGTGCAGGCCCATGACGTCGTCTATGTGCTGGGTTATCCATTCGGCATGCCGTTCACGGTCACCGAAGGCATCGTCTCGTCGGCTCGCCAGTTTCTTGACGGGCAGTTTCTGATACAGACCGACGCCGCCGTTAACCCCGGTAATAGCGGCGGACCGCTCGTAAACGAACTGGGCGAGGTCGTCGGCGTTACGGTGGCGAAATTCACCGAGGCCGATAACGTAGGATTTGCGATTCCCGTTCAGACGCTCCGTGATACGCTTGAAGATCTCAAGCATAACCCCGATCGACGTTTTGCCATCAAATGCACAGGTTGCGGTAAGCTGATATTCGAGAAGACCGAGTACTGTCCGCATTGCGGCAATGCGCTCGATAAGACGTGGTTTGAAGAGGTACCGTTAACCTTTCTTGCTTCGTCCGTGGAACAATCGCTTCAGGAGTCGGGCGTTGATCCCGTCCTGACGCGAGGCGGCTTCGAATTCTGGGAATATTATCGCGGCGAGACGCTGATCCGCATCTTCGTAACCGAAACCTATTACCTGACGGCGACGGCGCCGATCTGCGAGCTGCCGCGTGAGAATCTCGAACCTCTGTACGAGCATCTGCTTTCAGAGAAGTCACCCTGGCACTGCGGCATTTTCCAGAATCACATCTATATGTCCTATCGGATGCACGTCACTGCGTTAACCTCTTCTCGTGCGAAAGAGGTGTTGCAGAACCTGGCCGACTTTCCGCTTGCCTCAGAAAATATGCGTCTGCGTCTTGAAGAGCAGTTCGGAGCTCTTCCGTCGGCCTTCTCGCTCAGCCGAAGCCGGCAATGAGGGCGGGCGATTCCGGTGTTGCCTGGCCAGTGACGCTATTGCCTGCTTCCATCCTCTCAAAGCGAGTCGACCCGCACACAGAGCATTCATAGTCCTCGGGTAGTTGTTCGAAGGCCGTATGAGGCGCAATATCTCGCCGCGGATCGCCGCGCTCCGGTTCATAAACGGTCATGCATTCGATGCAGGCGTATGCCTCTCTGGCGCCGATTGAAAGAGACGAGCGAATGATGGGCTCCTGTCTTGCCTCTGGAATGCCCGCCGCGCTGAGAGAAGGCCTCGTAAACAGGTTGCAGTAGATCTGATAGAGATCTTTGATATAGTGGCCGACCTGTGTTGCCGTCATACGTTCGCCGGTCCCATGCCATGCGGTGCGATGCCTCTGGAAGTCGTGACGGTGATACACCCTGTAGGCCTTTTGAAAGAGAAACGAACGGGCAGGAACTATGGCAATCGCTCGATCCTGCGATAACGCCGTCTGGCCGACGGCAATGCTCAGACCTCCGGCCGCCTCAGACGCTCGTAGCATTTTTATGATGCGCGAACGTATCCTTTCATATCCGTGCTCCACCTGCCAGTTCAGGCTGACGTCGTCATGGCGCAGGTTTAACCCATGACGGCCGAGCAGATTCTTCCAGTCGTCCACGGCCTCAGTCGCGATATTCTTCACAAAGAGAGAATGAAGCGAGGTGAGAAAGATGCGGCCTACATGATGCTTGCGCGAGAAATAGGCGAGCTCATCGAGGAAGATGGGTCGAAAGCCTGATTCGATTCGTAATACTCCAAGACACTGTCTTTCGGGATTTTCAGAGACGCAGAAGCCCTCGTATGGGGCGATTCGCTCGGGTGACGCCGCAATGCTGGATTCGGTTCCATACAGAAGAGAATCCGGATAACTTCTCTGTAAGGCCTCAAAGACGTCGACGTTGAACGTTCCGTGATCGCTCAGTCGCTTTAAGATGGCCGGAATCTGAAACGTAGGAATCAAGAACGGCGCCTGAATCGGCCGTCGTTCTTGATTCAGCATAATGAGATGCCAGTGATGCTGTATGGGCGAGGCAAGCAGATTAATGTCGCAGGAGTAGAGCGGAGTCAGAGATTGAAGTGGATCGCAGATGGAAAGCGAGAAGCTACGTTCGAGCGGCGTGCAAGCGTCAATCAGATCAAGATAGACGCTTTCCGTGGCCCACGGCGTCGTCTTTTCGTATTGGACTGATGATGCAGAACAGATAAAGAGGTCGGCGCCGTTCGATTTTCGAAAGCGTTCGTTTTGCTCAAGATGCGCTGCCGCTTCTTTTGCCAGCGAGTGCGTCGCGAAACGTAGCCATAGATCCTGAAAGGCTCCCGGATGAACGGATCTCGCCGCAAACCTGTTGCCTATCATGGCGATCTCACCCAGCGCATCGGGCGTAAGCATGCCTCCGGGCGGCTGCATCTGAATCCACTTTCCGTGCCTTTTGAAGCGAATCTCGATCGTCATGACACCACCGCCGGTTCTTTGATCTCCTTATTGAGCAATCGCTGCACCTCGGATCTACAGCTGCCGCAGCCCGTTCCCGCTCCCGTTATCCGGCACAGCTCCTGGAGGTCGGTTATCGAGCCTTCGGTGATCGCCTCGCGCAGATTCCCGGCGCCAACTCGATTGCAGGAGCAGACCAGCGCGCCGCGCACCTCACGGGCCGGTCCGGCGTTGCCGATCAGTGTTTTGCGTTCCTCTCCCAGTTCGATCTGGCTTTCATAAAGGTCTCTCATACGCGACAGATCGGACGTATCACCGAATAGAATACATCCGGCGAGTCGGTCCCTGTGAATCAGAAATTTCTTGTAAAGTCCCTGCGCCTCGTCGTTTAGCAAGACAACCTCGTCTTCTTTACCGGGATGAATCCGACCCATGCTGACGCAGGGCAGTCCCTCCACTTTGAGAATGTTGAGATCGATCGATCCGCCATAGCGAACGGTCGGATCGCCGGCCAGCACGCCGGCAAGCACTTTCGCGTGGTCGGCGGCTGCCAGCGCCGTGCCATATGTGCTACGGTTAAACTCCATCGCCTCGCCGATCGCATAGACATTCGGATCGCTCGTCTGCATGTACTCGTCGACGACGACACCGAAGTTTGTGCGTAACCCGGCGCTCCGGGCAAGCTCGATATCGGGCTGAGTACCGAGGGCATACACGACCGAGCTGCAATCCAGCCGACGACCGCTTGCGAGATATGCGGTGAAGATATCGTCCCGCTTGAAAAGCCCGATCACCTCATCGTTAAGCATGATCTGCATGCCGCGCCGCAGCAGTCCCGAGCAGAGCATGTCGGCCGCCGTCGCATCAAGCTGACGGCTCATCAGACGCGCCGAGCGATGTACGATCGTCACCGAACTTCCGGACTGCAGCAGGGCATCGGCAAGCTCGATACCGAGAAGCCCGCCGCCGATGATGAGCACATTGTTGCCGGCCTGGCTTTTTATGTTTTCGGCGTCGATGCGGTTTCGTAGCGTGAAGACGCTGCGCTTCGCATCGGGCTCCATCAGGCGATGTCGCCTGGGCCTGCTACCGGTGGCGAGAACAAGCACGTCATAGGCGATTTCGCCGGCATCCGTCCTTACGATCCGGTTCGCCCTGTCGATCGATTGAGCCGAAACGCCCGACAGAACGTTCACACGGGCGAAAGAATCGGTCGTATAACGCAATTCCTCAAAGCTTTTATTCCCGTGAATAAAGTCGGGCAGAAGAATACGATTGTAGAACGGATCGGGCTCTCGCGAAAGCACGGTGATCGTATCATCGTTACTCTCTCCGCTGTGAGCTTCTAAAAAGGCGTGCGCCGCCGTGCCTGCTCCAACGATGACGATTCTGCGCGGCAGAGGCCGATGCCTGCGAATGTTCACGGCCGTGAATTTAAAATCGGGCTCTTTTGACGCCGGGTCAAAGAGAGGATTCGTTACGTTATTCGCTCTGGCCTTTTCGCTGCGTCCGATCTTTCCCCAGTGCATCGGCGCGAAGAGCACCCCGGGCGGCACGGAATCCGAGATCTTTGCTCTCAGGCGAAGCGACCCGCGCCTGCCGTCTATCTGTACGAGATCGTTCTCCCGTATATCGGAGCGCATGGCGTCGACCTCGTTGATCTCGATCATCGGCCGGCCGATATGCTGGCTGAGCCTGCGCACCTTACCCGTTCGCGTCATCGTATGCCATTGATCGCGAATCCGACCTGTCGTCAGTATCAGAGGATAATCGGGATCGGTCGCTTCGCTTGTATTCCCGTCGTCGCAGGGAAAGATCTTCGCACGTCCGGAGTCCGTATAAAAGCGTCCATCAGCGAAGAGGCGTTTGGTGCCGGGATGATTGCGATCGGGAACGGGCCACTGCATCGTCGAGTGCTTCAGTCGATCATAATCCAGCCCCGAGATGTCGAGATTGGTGCCGCGGGTGAGCGCCGCGTGTTCGTCATAGATGTCAGCCGCACCGGCATTTGATGATATTGTTCCTGCTTCTGATGATGCCGATGGTCCGGATCTAAAATAAGGGAAGTGATCGCCGTATCCCATCGCTTCAGCGAAGCGTGCGAAGATCTCGGCGTCGGGTAACGCCTCTCCAGGAGGATCGAGAAGGCGCGGCAGGTAACTGATGCGGCGATCGGAATTCGTCATCGTGCCCTCTTTTTCAAGCCAGCCGGCGGCGGGCAGAATCAGATCGGCGTATTGTAGCGTGTCGGATTTGCTCGATATATCCTGTACTACGACGAACCGCGCACGCTCCAGCGCCTCATCGACCATGGTCGCATCGGGCAGGCTGACGGAGGGATTCGTGCAAACGATCCAGATGGCCTTCAGCTTATCGGAGCGCAGGGCCTCAAACATCTCGACGGCGGTGAGTCCGGGCTTCGACGGTATAAGCTCGGCGGGCACGCCCCAGTGAGCGGCCACCTCTGCGCGATGATCGGGACGACTGAGATCTCTGTGCGCTGCAAGCATCGTGGCCAGGCCGCCCACCTCCCGGCCTCCCATTGCGTTAGGCTGTCCTGTAAGCGAGAACGGCCCTGAGCCCGGTCGGCCGATATGCCCCGTGATCAGATTCAGATTGATAAGGGCGAGATTCTTGTTAACTCCAATCGAGCTCTGATTGAGTCCCATCGCCCAGAGCGTCAGAAACGATCGCGCCTCGCCGATCCAGCCTGCGGCCAGTTCAATGTGCTCGGACCGCACACCGCATATCGCTGCGGCCTCATCGACGGTGCGCTCGAAGACCTTTTCTTTAAGAGCGTCAAAGCCATCCGTATGCGCCTCGATAAAGCGCATGTCGATCTGCCCGGTTTCGATGAGCCTGCGCGCTATGGCGTTATACAGCGTCACGTCGGTTCCTGGCCTGATCTGTAGATGCAGATCGGCGAGCTCGCAGCTTTCGGTGCGGCGTGGGTCGACGACGATAACGCGAGTCTCGGGATGCCTTGCCTTGCGATCCTCAATCCTCTGAAAAAGAATGGGATGGCACCATGCCGGATTCGCCCCGGCGATAAAGAACACCTCGCATAGATCGATATCTTCATATGATACGGGAACCGAATCCTCTCCAAGGCTTTTCTTGTAGGCAACGACGGCCGTCGACATACAGAGGCGTGAGTTTGTATCGATGTTTGAAGTGCCAAGAAATCCTTTCACAAGCTTGTTAACGATGTAATATTCCTCGGTTAACAGCTGTCCTGAAACGTAGAATCCGACGCTTCCGGGCCCATAGCGCCTGATGACTGACTGAAACACAGCGGCAGCGCGGCGCATGGCCGTATTCCAGTCGACCCGCATCCTCGGACTCTGTCTTGAAAGACGCATCTCAGGATAAAGCAGACGATCGCTGTGATCCATCGCCACATGATGCAGGTTGCGGCCCTTCGAACAGAGCCGCCCCTGATTCACGGGATGGTTCGTATCTCCTTCAAGCGTCAGCCCGGTATCGTTTTTCTCAACGACGATACCGCAGCCTACGCCACAGTAGGAGCATGTAGTGCGAACTCGCTTCGTTTGCGTCATATCGGACATTCAACTCAAACCGATTCGTTTCGAAGCAGCAGATTGAGCTCTTCTTCAACGGCGGAGTTCTCTTCGACAGTAAAGCGAACGAGCAGGGCTACGGCCGCCGATGCGACAACGGCGATGCCGATCATCAAAAGAGCCTCCTGATAGCTGTAGCCTCCGCGAAAGAGGAAACCGGCGGCTACAGCACCGGCATTTCCTCCGGCACCGACTACACCCGAAACAGCTCCGACAGCCCGGCGGTTAACAAACGGCACCACGGAAAAGGTCGCTCCCTCGGCCATCTGAACAAAGAGGCTGAAAAGGATCATCGTGGCGATGGCGAGAATAAGCACATTCATCTGCGAGAAGAGCACAAGGAACAGGCCCTGGCCCGCAAGCGTGATAGCCAGCCATGTGACTCGTCCCTGGAGGCCCATACGTGATCCGAAGCGATCACCGAAAACACCGCCCAGAGTGCGGGCGAAGATATTCATCAGGCCGAAAAGTCCTGCAATAAGACCAGCCGTTGCCGGGCTAAGTTCGAAACGATCCACGTAGTACAGGGCGGCGATGTTGTTAATCGTAAGCTCGATGCCGAAGCAGGCGGCATAGGCGACGAAGAGGATCCAGACGCGGGGATCGGCGATGGCCGATGCGAAGTTAGCCAGCGAGTTCTTTTTTCCGCCGTGAAATTTCGGATGCGATTCTTTGATGTCGCTGAAATTCCCGCCGGGAGTATCCTGCGTGCCGAAGTAGTAAGCGATGCCCATAAGAAAGAGGGCGGCGCCAGGAATGATCATGGCGAATCTCCAGGAGAGCGCCGTCGTAAACCCAAAGGCGGCAAAGAAACCAAAAAGTATGGGCATGACCATCTGCGTCACGCCGCCGCCGAGATTACCCCAGCCGGCGGTCGTCGCGTTCGCCGTGCCGACTACGTTCGGAGCGAACATCACCGACGTATGATACTGGGTGATGACGAAAGAGGCGCCGATGATGCCGATGGCAAGACGTGCAATCAGAAATGAGATGTAGCTATCCGCAAGTCCGATGCCCATAACGGGTAACGATCCGATAATCAGTAGAGCGGAATAGCTGATACGAGGGCCGATCTTATCGCAGAGCCAGCCGATTACGAGGCGAGCGAGAACGGTAATGGCTACCGAGGCGATGATGATATTCCCGATCTGCTCTTTCGTAAGATGCAGCTCTTCGCGGACATAGACCATCAGAGGCGCTATGCCGAACCATCCGAAAAAACAAAGAAAGAAGGCGAACCATGTGAAGTGAAAGGTTCGCATCTGAGGCGAGCTGATACTGAACAGATCGATGCGTGTGGCTTTTGAGCCTGGCTTGATGGTCATGAGTTTTCTCCTGTCTATTTAATCCAAACAAATTGTTTATGGGGATTGCGTTTCTTTATCGAGCAGAAGCGTCAGCGCCTGTCTGACCTCTTCGCGATGGTCGATCTCGCCAGCGAGGGCTCTTCCGCTCTCGCTCATTTTCTTCCAGACCTTTTCGATGATGCCGAGCAATTGCTCTTCGCTTGATGAGGCGATGAGCCCGTCCATCTGATGTTCGAGCGTAAGCAGGCAGAGAGCGTCCTCCATCGTCTGCACGTCCGGATGAAACCGCATGCCCTCTTTGAGGTTGATGCGTTTTACCTCGTCGATGATCTGCGGGTCTACGCCGCATTCGCTGAGTATCTCAGCCGACAGAGCGGCGTGCAGCTTGCTCAGATCTTTGCGCCACTTCAGATAACCCTCACGCCCTTCGGGGTAAGCGCTTCGCGGATGTTCATATCGCTTGAGATGCTGGCATCGGGCGGCGAGTGTTAACGCCGTCGACGGCGTGGGATTCAGCCTGCCGATCCAGTAACTCAATCGATTCGCGTGAAAGAGCGCCGTCGGATGTTCTATGCCGTCTATGATGATGCGATTTGTATCGGCGGCGTTGATCTCATCGAATCTGCGCAGGGCCTCTGCAATCCCATCGGAGTCCGGTTTATGGAGGTTTGATTCAGGCATGATGGGCTGCCTTCAGTGAGAATAGACCCGATGCCTGGCGTTCACTGTCGGTCTGAGATTCAATGGAATGCTGGAAGTTCGAGACTGCTTCTTCGGGAAATTCGCGAAGAACATCGCCGATAACGAGCAGAGCAGGCGAGGCCGCTCCTTCTATAGAACAGAGTTCCTCGATCGACGCAAGATCGGCCTGGAGTCTGCGCTCTCCTGGTAACGATATCTGTTCGATGATGGCGATGGGAGTCGACGGCGGATTGCCCGCGTTTATAAGGGTTTGCACGATGTCAGGCAAAGCATTCAGGCCCATATAGATGATGACGGTTTGCTCTTTTAATGAAATCGTCTTTAGCGGTTCAAGATGGACTCCGTCTTTACTATGCCCTGTCAGATAAAAAATGCTGCGCGAAATGCCCCGGCAGGTTAACGGCAGCTGCAGGCTGGCTGACATCGCCGAGGCGGCCGTAATGCCGGGAATCACCTCAAAGGGAATCTCTTCGTTTCTCAGAAATCGAATCTCTTCGCCGACCCGACTGAAAATCGCCGGATCGCCGCCCTTCAAACGCACGACGGTACCGTAGATTGATGCCGTGTGTTTGAGGAGGGTGTGAATATTCTCCTGCGATTCACTGTGACTGAATCCGCGCTTGCCGACGTGGATGCGCTCGGCCCGCCCGGCAAAGCCAAGCACGGCGGGCGAGACAAGGTCGTCATAGAGCACGGCATCGGCCGCTTCAAGCACTCGCACGGCCTTTAGCGTCAGAAGCTCGGGATCGCCCGGGCCGGCACCCACTATGTAAACCTTCGGCATTGTTCGCACCCTTCTCATATTCTCTTTTCTGTTCTTTGCAAGAGCGGCTGCTGATCACGCGAGCTCTATATAAACGCTCCCACTCTCAACAATGACCGGATACGTGCGAACGGAGTATTCGTCGTCGTTCAGGCATTGACCGCTCTGTAGCGAGAACGATTTCTTATGCATGGGGCATGTTACCTTGGGCTCTCCCTTCTGGTCGCCGATCAAGCCGCGAGCCAGTAGCATGCTGCCCGAATGAGGACAGGCGTTCTCGCAGGCATACCATTCCTGACGCGACGTGAAATGAAAGACGGCGATCTGACGCCCGTCTACGCGAACGCAGGCACCGCCTTCGACGGGAAAATCCTCTACTGTTCCAACTCTGTGTTTTGTGAGCGTTACTGTCATTTCCATGTCTCTACCCTTTTCGTTTTCTTAGAATCTTTAATTGCAGGCGTTATACGAGTGCCGGCTGTTTCTGGTTGCGCACCGTATGAAAGCGGAGCGAATCATCGCCAGTGCTTTCATTGACGAAGCTGCGGAAGGCCTGCCGACGCTCCGCATTCGTCACAACCTCTTTCCATTCGCAATGATAAAGATTGATGAGCGATTGCATCTCAGCCTCGAGCTCGGCGTTGATACCGAGGCTATCATGAATGATAACTTTTTTGAGGTATTCGATGCCGCCTTCAAGTCCGGCAAGCCAGGTTGAGGTTCGCGTCAGCTTATCGGCCGTGCGAATATAGAGCATCAGGAAGCGGTCGATGTAGCGGATAACGGTCTCTTCGTCGAGATCCTCGGCAAGGAGCACGGCATGCGCTGGATTGACGCCACCGTTTCCGCCGACATAGAGGTTCCAGCCTTTCTCCGTTGCGATGATGCCGAAGTCCTTGCTGCGAGCCTCGGCGCATTCGCGGATGCATCCCGATACGGCCGACTTGAGTTTATGCGGTGATCGCAGGCCTTTATATCTCTCTTCGATACGGATGGCGAACGAGGTGCTATCCTGCACACCGTAGCGGCACCACGTCGAGCCGACGCAGCTTTTTACGGTACGCAGGGCCTTTCCGTATGCATGTCCGCTTTCAAAGCCGGCCTCGACCAGTTCCTGCCAGATAAGGGGCAGGTCGTCCAGGCGGGCGCCGAGCATGTCGATGCGCTGGCCTCCGGTGATCTTACAATAGAGGCCGTACTTCTCAGCGATCTGCCCGAGAACGATGAGATTGCGCGGAGTGATCTCGCCACCGGGGATGCGTGGAATAACCGAATAGCTTCCGCCTTTCTGGATATTCGCCAGGTAGCGATCGTTCGTATCCTGGATCTCTCTGTGTTTGAGGATCGGTTCGTTATACAGCGAGGCGAATATGGAGGCGATGGCAGGCTTGCAGATCTCACAGCCGTGTCCGTGTCCGACCGATGCGATCGTCTCTGAAAACGATTTCAGCCCGCGCACCTTGATGATCTGAAAGAGCTCCTGACGGGAATGAGGGAAGTGCTCGCAGAGAACGTCGCGCACGGTCGTTCCGTTGCGCTTCAGCTCTTCTTTCAGGAGCATGTTTACCTGAGGCAGGCATCCTCCACATCCGGTTCCTGCGTTGCAAGATTTCTTCAGGCCTTCGATCGTCGTACAACCTTCGTTGATCGCCTGCTTGATCTGGCCGCGCGAAACGTTGTTACACGAACAGATCTTAGCGGTGTCGGGCAGGGCGATCTCGCTTGCCCCGCTTGAAGTTGCGATGAGACTTTCCGGATCTTCCGGAAGCTCGATAGCGTTCTGATACAGGGCAAGCAGGGTACCGTAGGCCGATGTATCGCCGACAAGAACGCCGCCAAGCAGAAGCCGTCCGTCCTTTGATATTAAGAGCTTTTTGTACGTACCCTTTCGCGGATTTCGAAAGACGATGGGCACATGCGGCTGTTCGCCGAGAGCGTCGCCGAACGAGGCCACATCGACGCCTATAAGCTTCAGCTTTGTCGACATATCGGCCCCTGCGAAAGCGGCGGAGCCCGACTCAAGAATACGCGAGGCGGCGACCTCAGCCATATCATAACCCGGGGCGACAAGCCCGTAGACCATTCCGTTATACGAGGCTGCCTCTCCGATAGCGTAAATAGCGGCGTCGCTCGTCTGCATGAATTCGTTCACGACGACGCCTCCGCGCGAAGCGACGTCAAGGCCGCAGGCTTTTGCCAGTTCGTCGCGCGGACGGATGCCGGCTGAGATGACGATCATGTCGACGGCTAACTCAGTCCCATCCGAAAAATGCATGAGATGGCCGACGTCGCCCGTTACATGCGTCGTCTGCT
>SWCA01001727.1_pt1 | contig 95552 bp, 79 predicted proteins | sample 4692961 | NCBI WGS metagenome assembly SWCA01 (sample SAMN10267275, study PRJNA491770) | bioreactor metagenome | isolation source: DHS bioreactor inoculated with | place: Japan: off Shimokita Peninsula | reverse complement strand
CGTCACTTTTGGTCTTTGGTCTTTGGTCTTTGGTCTTTGGCCTTTGGTCTTTGGAGGTTAGTAGTGAGAAGTTAGAGGTTAGAAGTTAGAAGTTAGAGGTGAGAAATTAGAGGTTAGAGGTTAGAGGTTAGAAATATTCCCTTCGTCCCCATGTCTCCCTATCTCTTTCTCTCTTTCTCTCCTTATCTACTTCCCCCCCTGGTCCGCTGGTCTCCCCGTCCCCTTTTAGTGATCAGTGATCAGTGATCAGTGATCAGTGATCTGTAATCTGTTGATAAGTTGAGTTGTTGAGGAGTTGAGACGTTGGTCTCCCCGTCCCCCGTCCCCTTGTCCCTACTTCTCCCGGTTCCTTTATCGTCCCCCTGTCCCTTTTCTACACGCGCTGCGTAATATCCCAGACAAAAGCCCGGATGCCTACCTCTTTGTTAATTTCGTCAATCCTTTTCACTTTTTCGAGCAAGGGTTCTACCCGGTCTGCTTCAACAATGGTGATCAGGGCGGAGTTCATTTCGGGCCAGGTATGGGTGCCCATACGGGGTTCGCCGGTTTCAGTGCCCCGCCCTTTTACCTCGTTCCACCAGGAATATCCATTTATCCTGAGTTGATCCAAAACGTATTCCACGCGCTCGGTATGTGCCTGGTTAAAAACAATAAATACAGCTTTCATAGTTGAAGTTTAATCAATGTGATTCATTTTATTTGTGAGATACATTTTCCAAAGGTGAAGATTAAGGCCGGTAAACCTCCGAAAATATTATTTGTAAAATAAATGCATACTTTCGGAGGATGAAAACCTGCTCCTCATTCGCAATAGAAATGTGCTAATCAATATTTTGGAATTTCTTCCTCAGCTTCATTACCTTGTCGCGTTCACCGCTGCGGGCCAGCACGCCATACATCACCGGCACAATTATCATGGTAACAATGGTTGAAAATACCAGGCCGCCAATTACGGTAATGCCCATTGGGCTCCATATTTCAGAACCATCACCGGTGCTCAGCGCCAGAGGCAGCATGCCTAAAATGGTGGTCATGGCCGTCATCAATACCGGGCGCAGACGTGATTTACCTGAAACCTCAATGGCCTCATAAAGGCGCATGCCCCTATCGCGCATCAGGTTGGTATAGTCAACCAGCACAATGCCGTTTTTAACCACAATACCTATCAGCAATACTGCTCCCAGGGCTGCCACAATACTCAGGGTAGTCCCGGTGATGAGCAGGGCAAAAATTACTCCCGTAAAAGCAAAAGGAATGGAGAACATAATGATAAAAGGCATGGTAAATGACTCAAACTGAGACGCCATAACTATAAATACCAATAAGAGACTCATGAGCATCAACAGGCCGAGGTCCATGAATGATTCCTGCTGGTCCTGATAGGCACCGCCTACCTGTATCAACACTTCCTGCGGTATTTGTGTCTCCTTCACAATTTTATTGATGTCCTCAGCAAGCGTACCCAAAGAAGTATTGTTGGGTTTGGCCGAAACGGTAACTACCCGTTCTTTTCGTTTGTGTTGAATGGCCGGTGGCCCCCAGAACTCTTCCACTGTTGCGATTTCTTTCAGTTTGATGGTTTGCCCCATAGGAGTTAGAATGGTTAAACTTTCCAGATCAGAAATAGACTTGCGAAACTCTTCGGCCAATCTGACCCGGATCTCATATTCCTCGCCTTCTTCTTTAAATTGCGAAGCGGTCATTCCATTGATGCGGTTTCTGATCATAGTTGAAACCGTGGCGCTGTTTAGACCATGAAGGGTGAGTTTTTCTCTGTCGAGAACAACCTGAAGCTCGGGTTTATCATTTTTGCGGCTTACCTTTACATCGGTAGCGGTTTTTAGTGACTCCAACTTCAATTTTATCTCTTCGGCAATGGTATTTGTGGTATTAAAATCATAGCCATAAATCTCCACATCCACCTGGTTGCCACCCATTCCACCACCGCCACCTCCTGTGGTCACTGAGGCATTCACTACTTCTGGAATCTGCGCTACCTGCGTACGCAGGTCATCGGCAATGTCCCAAACACTGCGGTCGCGTTCGGCAACATCCGTTAACCGGGCCATGATATTAATCATATTTGAACCCGTAGTACTGAACATAGAAGCCATACCGCCCTCGTCATCTGCACCGGTGGAAGAGGATAAAATCACCACTTCGGGATAACGTTCAGCAATGATTTTTTCAAGCCGCCGTGTCACCTTGATGGTTTCTTCTACCCGGGTGCCGGTTTGAAGCTCTACAGCAAGGCTGATTTGTGATTCGTCAGCCTCCGGCATAAAATCGGTGCCCACAAACCGGATCAAAAACAATGAGCCGGCAAATATAGCCAGGGCACTTACCATTACGACTGTTTTATGCTTTAAGGACCAACGCAATGATTTTTCATAAAAGCTATCTGCACGACCCAGCATAGGCTCTATGGTACGGTCGTAACTGTACCATTTTGATGCCTTTTTCACTTTGTTGGCTGCAAGCAATTTTGAGGCAAGCATGGGTGTAAGGGTGATGGCTGCCAGAGTGGAGATAACTACCGTAATGGTAACTATCCATCCCAGCTGTTTAAAAATTACACCTGTGAGGCCACCTACCAGGGTGAGGGGAAAGAATACAGCCACCACTACCAGTGTAGTAATAATTACAGAAAGCCACACCTCGTTGGTAGCATAAATGGCGGCTTCGCGCGGACTGCTGCCCCGTTCAATGTGTTTGCTGATGTTCTCAAGCACTACTATGGCATCGTCAACCACCATACCAATGGCGATAGAGAGTGAAGTGAGGGATATAACGTTGATGGAGTTTCCTGTAACATACAAATAAATGAAGGAAACAATCAGTGATATGGGGATGGTGAGCACAATAATAAAGGTAGCTCGCCATTTGCCCAGAAAGAACAATACGACCAGGGCAACGAAAATAAAGGCCCACATCAGGGTTTGTGAAAGATTTTTAATAGAACCTTTAATAAAGGTAGAAGTATCTACAATCAGTTTTATTTCAACATCCGGGGGCAGGGTGTGCTTAAGCTCTTCCAGATTCTCACCTATCTGTCGTGCAATCCTTACGGTGTTGGCTCCGGATTGTTTTACTACAAACATCCTGATTCCCGTTTTACCATCGATTTTTTCTTCGAGAAAAATGTCTTTGATGGTATCTCTTACGTTGGCAACATCCTTCAAATAAACCGGTATGCCGCTTTTATTGCCAACCACCAGGGCGTTGAGCTGTTTGCTGTCTGTAAATTCCCCCTGAACCCTGAGCTGATAATCCATTTTACCCATTTTAATATTGCCCGAAGGCATATTCAGGTTTTCTCCGGCTATAGTATTGCCAATTTGCTCGATGGTAAGTCCATAGGCATCCAGTTTTTTAGGATCAGCATCCACGTATATAAAGCGTTTTGGCACTCCTATCAATGAAACAGAACCCACGCCTTCAATCCGGTTAAGCGGATTGATAATTTTTTCTTCAAGCAGTTTTTCCAGTCCGGGATAACTTTCTTCAGCAGTAATGGCATAAAACACAATCGGTATCATGCTGGTGTTGAACTTAAAGATGGAAGGCCGGTCGGCTCCTTCAGGAAGAAAATCGAAAATGCGGTCAATGACATCGCGTACCTCATTGGTGGCCTCATCCAGGTTCACTCCCCAGTTAAACTCCAGGTTTACCACCGAGATATTGTCGCTCGAAGTTGAGGTAATTTCTTTTATATCATCCACTGAATTGAATGCATCTTCCAGGCGTTTGGTGATATTGGTTTCAATATCGGCAGCGTTGGATCCCGTGTAAGTAGTCATTACCGATAAAAAAGGAGGGTCAATCTCGGGATACAAGTCGATGGGTAAACTTATCAGTGAGAATATTCCTATCACTATTACGGCTGTAAAAACCATCATTGTGGTAATGGGTTTGTTTACCGCAGATTTATAAATGCTCATTGTATTGTCTCTTTATTGAAAATTAATGTATGAAGTGATTACTTCTCAACCTGAACTTTATCGCCATCCAACAGACGTCCCTGTCCGCTGATGATGACCCTTTCGCCCGGCTTGAGCTCTTCGGCATTTACCTCCACCAGATCATCGTAGCGGTTGCCCAGGGTTACAGAAACCCGGTGTGCTATGCCGTCTCGTTCAACAAAAAGATAGCGATCGTTGGAACCCTGCATTTTAAGTACGGCTAATGAGGGAAGCAACATGGCTTCTACTCTATCAAATTTTATGGATATGCGGTTGAACATCCCGGGACGAAGCAAACCCTCGCGGTTATCAATCTGTATTTCAACATTAAAAGTCCGGCTGGCAGCATCAATGGTTGGGTAGATATTGAATATTTTTCCCTCTATCACCTTATCCGGGTATAAATCGCTCTTAACGCTGGCAGACATGCCTTTTTTTATCATAGGAAAATATACCTCCGATACCGGAACGATAGCTTTTAACTTATCAATCTGCACCAGCGATACAATGGCTGCTTTCCCTATTTGAGGCAGGGGTGCACCGGAGTACATTTCGCCGGCTTCGTAATATTTTCCGGAAATAACCCCACTGAAAGGGGCCCTGAGTTGGGTGTTTTCTTTGAGAAAATCAACATTGCTGCGGGCAATCTCCAGTTGTGACTGCATTTGATCATACTGCTGCTGAGGCACACTGCCCACTTTTTGGAGGGTGTCAAAACGTTTGAAATCAATTTCAAGGTTTTTAAGCTGAATTTCAGCCTGATGCAGTTGGGTGCGATCCATTTGAACAATCAAATCGCCTTTGCTTACCCTGCTGCCTACATCTACCATTATGGCGTCGATGCGGCCTGGCGAGGCCGGTGCCATATGCAGCTCTTCAAAGGCCATTAAGGTGGCCGGATATTCTACTGAGCGGGGCACCTCCTTTATTTCAAGCGGGATCACTTTTACCATTTCTACCTTTTCGGTGGTTTCCGCTAAAACATTTCCATCCTCTCCTTTGCTGCCACTGCATGATAAAATGAAGGCTGAGATAGCTAAGACGCTAAGATTAAGTATTTTATTCATTTCTTTTTGTGTGTTATCGTTGATTAATTGAGATTTCCGTAAAGTTTCTGAAGTTGAACGCTTGATTGCAGTACCTGCAACATGGCTGAGATGTAATCGGTTTCGGCCTTAACATAATTGTTGTCGGCGGTAATCAGGTCAAGCCCCGATATTACCCCTTGTTCATATTTGAGTTTCAGGCTGCTGTAAACCCTGCGCGATACTTCCACATTTTCTTTCTGGTTGTTGTATGTTTCCAGGGCACTGCTGTAATTGAAACGCAGTTGCTTTTCCTGTATTTTTAACTGATCGCTCAATAATTCCATATTGTTGCGCGTGGTTTCCAAATCAATGCGTGCCTGCTTTATTTTTGAACTGCGCAAACCGCCGGCAAAGATGGGAATGTTCAGTTGTAAGCCTACTATATTGGCCGGAGCTACATCAAAATCAGGTTTCAGAATTTTGTAAGTGTAGCTGTAAAATCCTGCTAAAGTAGGCAGCGCACCGGCTTTTTCCATATTGATCATTTTGCGGCTAACCAATTCCTGCTGGCTGAGCATCCTGAAGTCAATCTGATTTTCGGGCTTGAAGCTGAGATCAGGCAGGGTTTCACTTTCGGCATAAGCAATCATTTGTTCCACAGTTTCGGTAAGTTCAATTTCAGTGTCCACTGAAACACCCAGTTGCAGGCGAAGCATGTTGGTGGCCAGCTCTAATTGCCGCTCCGATGAGCGTACCGCATTTTTGAGGGTGTTCACCTGAACAGTCAACTGATCCAGATCGGTTTGCTCAATAATACCAAAGGTTACCAGTGCGCTGGTTTTGTCATGAAGTGCTTCGAGATTGGTAAGGTTTTGATTCAGCAATCCAAGCAATTCCTCTGAAACCAATACCAGATGATAACCATCGGTAACCTGGGTGGTAATATCAAGCGCTGACTTTTCATAACTCATATCGGCAAGCCTGTCATACAATTTGGCTATCTGAATGCCCACCAGATAATTGCCATTGAAAATAAGCTGGTTCACATTCAGATTAAAGCTGCTTTGAGGTTTAATCTCAATTTCAGATGCCGGCATGTCTTCTGAAAAACGAATGGACATTTTGGCGCCAAGCGCATTGGAGTAATCGGCTGTTGCATTTACCTGGGGTAATCCGTTGGCAATGGCCTCACGAACGGCAAAGGTGGCCTTATCGCGAGCCAGGTCAGCATTTGTCATGGTTTTATTGTACTCCAGAGCCGTTTGTCTGGCCTCTTTCAAGCTCAGTGTTAGTCGTTCCTGGGCGGCAAGTTGACCCCAGATGCCCGGAAGCAAGAAAAGAATTAATAATTTGATTCTCATTGGTGTAGTTATATAAGTTCAGTTATGTTTTCAAAATATTGGTCCATCAGTTTAACCCCTTTGGCAGTGCAGATTCCTCTTAGGTAAGGCAGGAAAATGCTCCGGAGTATATCTTCGGGCATAGGATTTAATGCTTTTATCCTGTCGCTTCTCTCCATAAGGTTCATTAATTCGTGAAGGAAATTATCCACAAGCTCAATCTGAATGTCTTTTCTGAAAATGTCTTCACGAATTCCTTTCTCAAGCAGGGTGTAGGAGGCCGAAAATTCTTTCAGGCTTTCTTTGCACGAATAAAGCGACTCATTTACTCTGGAATAATACTTTCTGATGTCCTCGATGAAAATACGAGTGTATCCTTTTCGATGCATGGTTTCCCGTTTTATAATCATGAAAATCGCTTCAATAACATGCTGTGCCTGAGCAATAATGCCGAGCATTTGCTTATTGTTGTATATAATCATCTCACGAAGTGATTGAATCACCAGGTCATCCTTATCCTTAAATAATTCATAAATGGTTCGTTTTGAAACTCCTGCCTCGGAAGCTATCTGATCCATGGTGATATTTTTCACCCCCATAACCAGAAATAATTCCGACGCTTTTTCAATTATTTTATTCCTTGTTTCCATAAGTGGATTGTTTAACAGGCCGCAAAACTACAAAACTATTTTGGTTTTATAGTTTTATTAACAAATTTTAATAGTTCATCCTTTCCTATGGAATTTACTACATTGTTTAAGCGTAGTGTAATCTTATCAATTTGATTATTTTTGTCGTTTATATGTTTTTATTGAATGAAAGAGCGATTGTATATTCCTGTGTCTGAGTATGATTATCCATTGCCTGAAGATCGGATTGCACGTTTCCCGGCAGATAAGCGGGACGAATCAAAATTGGTCATCATGAAACAGGGAGAGATTGGTGAAACAATATTCAGCAAAATCCACACCCATCTGCCTGATGATTCTATGCTGGTGTTTAACAATACACGGGTAATACATGCGCGCCTTCGTTTTTTTACTGAGCAGGGAGCTACCATTGAAGTGTTTTGTCTTCAGCCCTTGGCAGAGGTTGAGCCTGTTAAAGGAAGTGCCACCTGGAAATGTTTCATCGGTAATGCACGGAAATGGAAGTCCGGATTACTTAAAATGGATGTTCCTGCATCCGAAGGCATGATTACACTCACCGCCCGCAGAGAAGCACCGCTTGAAGATGCATACATGGTTCAATTTAACTGGAATCCGTCGAATCTGATTTTTGAACAGATACTTGAATATGCCGGCAAAATACCGTTGCCTCCCTACATTAAACGGGCAGTAGTTGAAAGTGATAACGAACGTTATCAAACCATCTATGCCCGGTACAATGGCTCAGTGGCCGCGCCAACGGCCGGCTTACATTTTACCCCTGAACTACTTGAAAAACTTTACGCAAACGGAGTAAGTCTTGAGTTTCTTACACTACATGTGGGCGCCGGTACTTTTAAACCTGTTTCTGCCGATAATGCTTCAGAACACCATATGCATGCAGAAGAAGTGCTTTATGAAAAGGCTTTTCTGTTCAGACTAATACAATCCCTCGATAAAAACATTATCCCCGTAGGTACCACCAGCATGCGATCTCTCGAGAGTCTGTATTGGATTGGTGTACAGCTTATTGAAGGTCAAAATCACGAAAAGCACCTGCCTTTTATAATTCAACAATGGATGCCCTATGAAGCAGAAGTGATGTATCCTTTAGTGGATACGCTGCAGGCCGTCATTGATTACATGAGCAGGCATCGGTTGGTTACCATCCGGGCAATTACCAGCATAATGATTGTTCCGGGATACCGCTTCAGGCTATGCAATGCACTTATCACCAACTTTCATCAGCCGCGAAGTACCTTACTTATGCTCGTTGCCGCCTTCATAGGCAAGGATTGGCGGAAGGTATATGACTATGCCCTTTCACACGATTTCAGATTTTTAAGTTACGGTGATGGTTGTTTGCTGTTTAAACATGAGTGAGCGGCACGATAAAATCAGGAACAAGAACCACATATCGGGAAAGCTGACCTTATCCCTGACTTGTAAAGCCTGGTGATGGCTTCTGATTAAGATAGTTTGGTAAGCCGGCAGCCATGGATTTAAAGTAAGACGGGGTGCGCTATATAAACATGGTAATGGGTAACATTCTAAGTTAAGCCCAATAAAGGGAACAATATTTTAAGGAGATTCCGTATTTTTGACACCATTAAGTAAAACGTGTATGGCCGGAAAAGTTTCAGGTAAACAAAAGAGTGCCCTTTCTGAAGAAAAGGATGATATGTCATTCTGGGGTCACCTGGATGCGCTGCGTGGTCATCTTTTCAGGTCGGTAATTGCCATAGTGATACTTTTTATTGTGGCTTTTTTGAAGCGCGAATTTATTTTTGATCAAATCATTCTTGCACCGCTCAATGAAGATTTTATTGCCAACCGTATCCTGTGCCGTTTGGGTGAATTATTGAATATGCCCTCCATTTGTCTGGGAACCCTGAGCCTGAAACTGATTAACATCAATTTATCCGGACAGTTTCTTATGCACATGTACATCAGTTTTTTTATGGCACTTACGTTTGCTTCTCCATATATCATCTGGGAAATCTGGCGGTTTATCCGTCCGGCCCTATACGAAAACGAACGCAAGCACTCCCGCGGAGCTGTGTTGGTGATGTCGCTGCTATTTATTCTGGGATTGCTTTTCAGTTATTTCCTGATTGTGCCCCTTACGCTTAACTTTTTCGGCAATTATCAGGTAAGCGAATCGGTAGCCAATCAAATTGCGCTTACCTCTTACATTTCTACTGTGGTATCGGTCACATTTTCGATGGGTGTAGTCTTTGAATTACCGGTATTTGTGTATTTCCTCGCTAAAGTGGGGATATTGACCCCGGCCTTTTTGCGTAAAAACAGAAGATATATGATTGTAATTCTGCTCACTTTAGCCGCAATCATTACCCCACCCGATGTTGTAAGTCAGATTCTGGTAGTAATTCCGCTATGGGGGTTGTATGAATTAAGTATTGTAGTGGCAGCCCGTGCCTTGCGTAACAGCCAGGAAACTGCTGCCTGATTTTCCGGGTCAGGTTAGTAGTTAGGTATTTTAGTGTAACCAATTCAAAGAGCTAACGTCAAAACTACATAACCAACTAATTTTAATCGTTATGAACAATTCAAGACTTTGCCGCATTGTACAAGGAAGGGTAATAGGCGGAGTGGCCGGAGGAATTGCCGAATTTTTTGGAATGGACCCTACCATCGTACGCCTGCTGTTTGTTTTGCTGGTAGTTTTCGGCGGAAGCGGTATTTTGCTCTATATCATTTTATGGATCATATTGCCTGAAAAACCCCTCATGTATGACCCTTTCCGGGTTTATACACCTCCTCCAACCTCGGCTACAGGCCAGGAATTTAAGAGTGGAATAGGAGAGACTTATGAAGGATTTGACCATGGCGTTCCTCCACAGCAAACGCAACCTGCCACTCCCGCCAATACTGAAAGAAAGAAAATAGAAGGAAGCCTCATAGGAGGTACCCTGCTCATTTTTATCGGAGTTATTTTTTTGGCCGATCGCTTTATTCCCAATATTGATTTCGGCGATCTGTGGCCAATCATACTGATCGCTCTGGGTATTTTGCTGATATTTACCAACCTGCCTCAAAATAAAAAGGACAATACCTCCTACAGCGATCCTGCTTCCGGCAGAGCATCTGCAGAGAATTTTCCGGCTTCACATGCACCTTCTGATGATGAGCCAAAGGTTTAATCCACATAAAACAACCAACAATGAGCTATAAAAAAATATTCTGGGGGGTGATTCTCGTCATTATCGGCACCCTGTTTATTCTGAAAAATGTCGGATTGGTCTATTTCGACTGGGTTACTCTCTGGCGCCTTTGGCCACTGGTTCTGATATTATGGGGAATCTCCATTATTCCGGTGAAAGATTATCTGAAGCTTATTTTTTCGATAATCGCGATATTGCTATCGGTGCTGCTGGTAAACCGTTACGACCGCACGGGTTATTACCGCTTTGGCTGGAGGCATAGCGACCCTCAGTCGGAATGGAGAGATGGTAATCGTAAATATGATAAAACCTTTGAGGATGAACAGCAACTATTTCAGCCCTATGATTCCGCCATCAACCGGGTGGAGCTGAAACTTGAGGCTGCTGCTGGAGAATTTAAACTTGCCGATAACATTGATGATGACAAGTTGCTCACCTTTTTTAAACAGGGAACCATAGCCAACTACAGCATGATTTCGCGGGATGAAGACAGCAGTCGCTTTATTGAACTGAATATGCAGGAAAGCAAAATCAGGATGGATAACCGGGGCAACAGGGTGAAAATCGGACTAAACCCCAGGGTGATCTGGGACTTTGATTTTGATATTGGGGCCTCTTCCATTAATCTTGATTTGAGCAATTATCAGGTGGAAAATATTGATATTGATGGTGGGGCATCATCCATCAACCTGAAACTTGGAAACAAGTCCCGGGAAACTCACCTTGGCATATCAGCAGGTGCAGCCTCTATTCAGATAAATATTCCTGAAACCTCAGGTGCTGAAATAAAAACGGAAACTGCCCTCACCAGCCGCGACTTTAAAGGCTTTAATAAAGTAAGTAACGGCTTGTATCGCACTTCGGATTTCGTGAATGCATCAAATAAGATTTTTATAGAATTTGATGCCGCAGTTTCCAGTTTGAGCGTGAAGCGCTATTAACATTTTAATCAAATGTTCTTTCCGATGGTTACGGCAGATTCCGGAACCATCGGTTTTTTTGATGGTCTGAGGCTAAATCTGTAAAGGTTAGAAGTAAATCGTAGCCGAAACCTGTGTCGCCAAATTAAAGATTACTCCACCCGGGTTTCCATAGCGATAGGATTTTTCATCTGATTTGGTAAGGTTACCCTGTATTTCAACACCGAAGCTAAATTGCTCAGATAAAAAGTATTCTCCCCCGAAAGCCACTCCTCCCAACAAGTCAACCGTGGTCTTCTGATCGGATTCATCAAAGAAATAAGGCCTGAACAATAGTACACCAGCCTTAACGCCTACGTAAGGAGATAAGGTCTCCTTTTTCAGATAAAGGCGCGATGCAACGCCAATTCCAATGTCAGAACCCGATTTTTCAGCATAACTGTAATCGATAGCCGGGGCGAGTACAAACTTTTCGCCCAGCCAGATGGGTACCATTATACCGAACTGATTGCCCTGTATACTGCCGGAAAGTCCGATACGGGTTTTATCCTGAGCATGAGCCATTGCTGACAACATCAGAGCAGGAATCAACAAGAAAAAGAAGATTTTTTTCATGGGTTTCAATAGATTATTTGTTTTGAAATTACAATGTTGTCATACAATAGAACATCCTTGGTTTTGACATACAGCCGGTAATACCCTTCGGGAAATTCAGATACATCAATTCCAATATTTTCGTGTATAAATTCATACTGAAATAGTGGGGTACCTCCTGCATATAAAGTATACATTCCCTGGTTAAGGGCCGATTTTTCAGGCTCGCCCAAATATTTTGCCGGAACCATCCAAATTTTTTTTGTTGTGGGGTAATCCATATCCAAAACAAAGATAAGAAGCGTAGATGATGTTGGATTTGGATAAGAAGAAAAAAATACCTTAGAGCTGTATAAATCCACACCATCGTATAGTTTTATATTGGGATTGCCCACGCTGCCCATGAGTTCGCCATTTATGTTACGCATCTGAAATCCCCTGACTACAGGAACTTCAAAGCCGGGCAGGCGTTCCGTGGTTTCCTCTTTGGAACAGGCAGATAATCCCAGGATTACCAAACCGAAAAACAAAACGTTAAAGAGACGCATCTGTTAAAGGGGTTAAATTGTAGGACTTATATGGTCATAACTTTTCGTTCCCGTTCTGGCCGGTTCCCGGTGCAATGCATTCCTTTCCCAGGAAACTGCTGAACAGGGCGCACAATTCATCTGGAGCTTCGGCGTGCACCCAGTGTGAAGCCCCTTCAATGGTTTCGATTTCTGCATTTGGAAACATTTTGTTTATTAATGGATAATCCTCCTGCTTTATGTAATCTGATTTGCCTCCTCTGACAAAGAGTGCAGGACCCGTATACGCATCAGTACTTTGAACACCATCAAAAATAAAATCCATATTGGCACTAATGGCCGGCAAATTCAACCGCCAGTCAAATGAATGCCGGGTTTTGCGGTAAAGATTCTTCATCACAAACAGCCTGATCCGCCGCGAGGGAATACTTGCTTTAAGCTGATCTTCTACCTGATCTCTGGTTTCAACCTTATCAAAATCAACAGCCATCATGGCTTCTATCATTTCAAAATGGACATTGCGACCGGGATATTTCCGTGGGCTGATGTCAACGACCACGAGCTTATTCACTACATCAGGATGCTCCAGAGTAAAGGTCATGGCTACCTTACCCCCCATGCTGTGTCCAATAAGAATGGGGTTTTCCAACTCATGGGTACGAATAAATTCGAGCAGGTCATCGCTCATGGCAAAGTAGTTGAATGTGGCACTGTGGGGAGACTTGCCATGGTTGCGCTGATCCGGGATATATACTGAAAATTTTTCGGCAATCTTCCGGCCAATACTTACCCAATTGTCAGAAATGCCAAATACCCCATGCAGAATAATTACCGGTTGACCTGAACCGTAGTGTTTAAAATGTAGTTTCATGGCTAAACTTTAATATTTTAATGCTTTCAGATAACGGGCAATGGTTTCCTGCAGCCCAAGGTAAAGGGCATCCGAAATAAGGGCATGCCCAATAGAAACTTCGAGCAGGTTTGGAATCCGGCTGACAAAGTAATTCAGGTTGTCCAGATTAAGGTCGTGACCGGCATTGATGCCAAGTCCCACATCTGAAGCTGCCCGGGCTGTTTCTATAAAAGGGGCAATGGCTTTTTCCCGATCGTGGTAAAAATTGGTGGCATAGCTTTCGGTATAGAGTTCCACCCTATCGGTGCCGGTGTCGGCTGCTGCCCGGGCCATAGCAGGGTCTGGATCCACGAAAATGGAAGTACGGATACCCTGTTGGTGAAATTCAGCGATTACCTTTTTCAGGAATTCTTTATGTTTAATGGTATCCCAGCCCTGATTGGAAGTAATTGCATCAGGTGCATCAGGAACCAGGGTCACCTGATGAGGTTTTACTTCGAGTACCAGTTTAATAAACTCAGGCTGCGGATTACCCTCGATATTAAATTCATTGATAACCAATGGTTTAAGTGCTCTTACATCGGCATACCTGATGTGGCGTTCATCGGGCCGGGGATGAACGGTAATTCCTTGCGCTCCAAACAGTTCGCAATCCATGGCTACCTTCAGTACATCGGGAATATTCCCCCCACGTGCATTGCGGATAGTGGCTACTTTATTGATATTTACACTTAAGCGAGTCATAATAATGAAATTTTTATTAGCAAAGATATACTTAATTATTCATGCCCCAAAATACTACTTCAATCATGTTGGGTGACATTAAAAAAAGAATGTAAATGAGACCAGAGAGTGAGCAGCAAATGCCCTGACAGGTTTTTTTCACCCTGTCAGGGCTGAAAGTGGAAAAGGAAAAGATGGAGTGAGGTAGAAAGGGGGCCAATAAGACGGGGTAAGTGAGGAAAGGAATGAAGGGGAGAGGGAGTAAGGGAGTAAGCAGGGAATGCCCTGACAGGGTTTTTTTCACCCTGTCAGGGCTGGAACAGATCATCACTCCCAAACAAGCGTTATTACAGAAGTAGGTGGCAAGGTCGCAACAAACTCTCTTCCATTTTGATTTACTGCATAACCTTTCATTTCGCCGGCGTAGTTGGCTATTACCATCACTTTGCTCCCATCGCGGTTTTGAAAAGCGACTGCCCCGGTTTCTCCGGCTATTCCCGGCACCTGTGCAGAAATTCTCACGGCACCAGGTCTTACAAATTTGGAAAAATGAGCCAAAGCATAATATTCTACATTCCGTGTCACCGAAGCAGTAACTGAATTTATGGTTATTACGCCGCGGCAGTTGGAGCAGCCATTGTTTTGCGGTCCATAATGCTCATTAAGAGCCAGATTCCAGAGCAGGGCATTCTTTGACCAGTTTCGGGTGGTTCCGATAAAAATGTTGCGCATATTCCACATCAGATTGCCGGCAAAATCGGTTGCCCAGGCTCCACCCGAAATTTCCGTAAAGTACAAAGCTTTATCAGGATGCGCATTGTGCACCATTGTCATAGCCGATACATCACCCGCATAGGCATGAAATGCAGAACCTGCAATGTAATTGCGTGCTGTGGCATCGTCAAGGATGGTCATGGGATATTCAGGTTCATCCCAGTTGTGGTCATAAATAATGATTTTGGTATCCAGTCCGGCAGCAACAAACCTGGGGCCAAGGTGATTTTTTACAAAATCGAGCTGTTCTGCTGCCTGCATCTCCATACAGGGATAGTTGGCGGTGAAGTGCAATGGCTCATTCTGTATGGTAACTGCATCAATGGTTAATCCTTCCGCCTTCATGGCCTGAATGTATTTTACAAAATAGTCGCTATATACACCATAGCATTCTGGTTTGAGTTTTCCTCCCTTCAGGCTACCGCTGGTTTTCATCCATGCCGGGGGACTCCAGGGAGAGCCAAGCAGGGGAATAGCAGGAGCCATATGCACAATTTCCTTTAATACGGGTACTACGTCTTGCAAATCCTGTGAAAGAGAAAAATGGTCGAGCGCAAAGTCGGTTTCCCCGGCTGGCATATCATTATAGGTAAAATCAGACAATGAAAAGTCAGACGCACCCATGGTAAGCCTGAGGTAGGAAAGCCCAATGCCCTTATCGGGATCAAACAGTTCGTTTAAAAGGTTTGTACGCGCATCCCCAGCTAACTTTCTGTTAATGAGGTATGCTGATGAACCGGTCAGGGCGGCACCAAAACCTTCAATCTCCTGAAAGTGCTGAGTGGTGTCCACCATTATTGTAGGGTAACCCGTTGACGCGCTTTGCCGGAAACTTAGTGCAGCTTCATGGCTGAACAGTTTGGTTTCATCGCCACGCGTAAGATAAACCTGAATCCTATTGGTATTTCCCGGGGGATCATCCGGCCCTTCCGGATAAGTATTGTCTTTACCCGAGCATCCCAAAAGGCTGATGGCCAGCAAGAAAGAAAGGGCGTTTCTGAAAATTTTATAAAATGTGTTCATTCTATCCGGTTTTTAATATTCAACTTCTTCTGATCGCATCATCGATGGCCACAGTGTAAAATTGAAGGTTCGATTTAACACATTTCCCACCTCTGTCGTAGAGCCAGGCAACAAATCAATAAATCAACTCTTATTCACAAATCAATAGCCCGGATTTTGAGTTAATAAAGCATTTTTATCCAGTTCCGACTGGGGAATGGGCCACAACAACCCATTTTGGGTCAGATTGTAACCAAAAACATTGCCTTCGGGACCGGTCATGCTATTGATCACCTCAATGGCGCGGCCTGTTCGTTTTAAATCATACCAGCGGTGTCCTTCAAAAGCCAGTTCCAGCCGGCGTTCCTTTTCAATGGCAAGGCGCATTTGTTCCTGAGTGGAAGCTGTGGTATTGGGCAGTTCTACCCGTGTTCTGATCTGATTAACCAATTGCGCGGCACCATTTACATCTCCTGTTTCATTCAGTGCTTCGGCCTTGAGCAGAATTATATCTGCCAGCCGCATTAAGATATAATTCTGGGGGCTTGGATAGGTGATTAACCTGTATTTATTGATGAATGGATAATTGGTAACCGGCCAGTTGGCATCAGACCACAATCCACTTACATTTTTAAATACAATGGATGAGTTTTTACGAATGACATCATTTTCACTCTCAAAAGTTCTTACCAGATCGTTGGTAGGTATATTGAACTTTTTCCATTCGGTTCCGCTGAACATACTGGCGCCCCAGTTGGCATTGCTGGAAGTGCCTTCATAATTAACCTCAAAAATGGATTCAGTTGAATTCTCATGCTCATTGTCCCAAAGCATATCATATTCAGGCAACAGTGAATAACCTCCATTGATCACGGCGTCGCAATATAGTATCACTTTGCCATAATCCTTAGGCTCCATTGTTGCATAAACCTTTGCCAGATAAGCATTGGCGGCGCCTTTGGTGGCAAAACCCTTATGGAGCTGAGTTGTTTTTACATTTTCGAGGGCGGTTTCCAGATCCGAAATAATCTGGGTATACACTTCCTCCTTAGGCTTGCGTTCAGGATAAAGCTGCGGATAGATGCTATCCAGATTTGCAGCACTTACCGTAGTTACCTCTTTAAGCTGCAGAGGTACATCACCCCAAAGCTGCACTGCCTGAAAATACATTACTGCCCGCACAAAAGAGGCTTCCCCCTTTATCTCCAGCTTTCGCTGAGCTGAGAGCGCTGCATCCTGCACTTTTTCTACATTGTTGATAATTACATTTGCACGTCCGATGGTACGATAAAGATATCCCCAGTCACGGTTAACATTGCTGTTGGTGGCATCAATCCGGTATTCATCTATCTGAAAATTTGCCGGGTTATCGGCACCTGCATAGGCATCATCCGACTGGGCATCGCCATTAACAAAGTAGTCCAGTTGCCAGTATTCGTTTTGAAACTCGCCATAAACCGCACTCAGTGCTGCTTCCACATCATTGGCCGATTTAAAGATGGTATCACCCTCTTGTTGAATATAAATTGAGTTACCCGTTGGCTCCAAATCCAGAAATTTTTCGCAGGAAACGAAAACGAGTGTTAGTAAAAGCATTAAGCCGGTATTTATTCTCTTTTTCATGGTCGTATGGATTTAAAATTCAACATTTATACCAAATACAATGGTTCTGGACTGCGGATAAGTGCCGTAATCAATACCCACTTCAACGGCGCTGTTACCATAGGCATTTACCTCCGGATCGAAACCCGAATATTTGGTAAAGGTGAGTAAATTCTGACCGGTTACATACACCGATAAGTTCCTGATGAAGTCAAATCTGGGACTATTTTTCAAAACATTATAGGATAAGGTCGCCGATTTCAGCCGAAGGTAGGAACCATCTTCGATAAATCGTGTTGAATTGCGTACATTGTCCACATTGCCACCACCCACAGCACGGGGCATATCGGTATTGGGATTCTCGGGTGTCCAGCGTTCAAGCACATCCACTGACTGGTTCTTGCTATCGAACATCCCTTCCAGATCAATCCGGGTGGCATTAAAGATTTCATTTCCATAACTACCCTGAAAGAATATATTCAAAGATAATTTTCTATAGGTGAAAGTATTGGTAAAGCCAAAGGTAAAATCGGGCATACCATAACCAATGGCTTTCCGGTCGCCCGGGTCAAAAATGCCATTTCCGTTCACATCTTTGTACTTAATGTCGCCCGTTTCGGGATCAACGCCTTCGGAAACATAACCATAGAAAGTGCCCAGGGGATAACCCACCCGAACCATGGTAGCATCCTGGTTGTTGCTGTAAATGCGTCCAAAATAATAAACGGGTGTATACTTTAATGCTGTTACTTCATTTTTGTTGAGGGAGAAGTTAAGGTCTGTGGTCCATTCAAAATCATTGCCCGTTATATTTATCGTATTCAGCCCAAATTCCAATCCTTTGTTCACGATATCGCCTGCATTGGTGAGAATAGAGGAAACCGGCAGAGAACTGGTCAACTGAACATTCAGCAGCACATCTATTGTTTTTTTATGATAGGCATCAAAGGTGAACAACACCCTGCCATTATACATGGTAAGGTCGAAGCCAAGGTTAGATTGCCGGGTGGTTTCCCATTTCAGATCGGGGTTTCCATAAGATGACTGGTAAGAACCCGGGCCGGCAAGTGGATCCTGAGGATCACGACGGAAGTAAGAAGTTAATGCAAATGCTGCGTAATCATTCAGTCCATCTACATTACCGGTGACTCCATAACCTCCGCGGATCTTCAAATCATCAATAAAGGTTAACTTTTGCATTAATCCGGCAGAAGAGAGCCGGTAACCGGCTGATACCGCCGGCATAGTGCCCCATTTGTTGTATAATTTTGAGCTGCCGTCTCTGCGGATGGAAGCCGTAAGGTAATAAATGCTCTTAAAGTCATAGGTTACCCTTCCAAAGAATGAAACCTTAGAATTTTCGCTTTGCCATGAGCCGCCGGTATTGATCTGATTGGCAGACCAAACGGTTTTCATTTTTACATCATCCGGAAAGTCTGTGCCTTCAATATAAGTACCATTTCCTTCATACTTTTTAAGCGTAGATCCAATCAGTCCGGTAAAGGAATGGTCTCCAGTTTTTTTGGAATAATCAAACATATTTTCCAATTGCCAAACCATGTGGTTTGCTTTATCGGAGCGGCCAATGCCATGATTTTGTCTGCCATAGGTTGTTCTGAAGGGATCCAGATAATAATCGTACTGATGACTGGTAATGTCCACGCCGGCACTTGATTTGAATTTAAGTCCGGCCAACAGACGTATCTCCATATCAACCGATCCCAGTACTTTATTGTCACGGGCATTCTGATCGGGGCCCTGCATATAGGCAATGGGATTTTCCCATGAAGGCTGGAAAGGATTTGGGTCGAACCATCCACTGCCATCCTGTTTGTAAATATTTAAAAATGGCGGTGTGTTCAGGGCACTCATGATTACGCCTCCCCGGCCCGAACTCATATTATCGGGTGTATCTTTGGTATTGATGCTCCAGGTAGTGAGGCTTGTTTTCACTTTAAGCCAGGATCGGAGCTCATTGTCCAGGTTCATTCTTAGGGTATAACGGTCAAATTTTGAGGGTTCAACCATGCCCTGTTCCGTCAGGTAACCTCCTGATACAAAATAGCTACTCTTGTCAGAGCCTCCCGAGAAGGAGGCCTGATAGGACTGTTGGTAGCCGGTTCCGTAGGTCTCATCCATCCAGTCGGTGTATCCTGTCCAGGTAGGATCATAGGCTACGCCAATATCCACCATCAGGTCACGGTATTGCCTGGTATTGAGCACATCAATAGTTTTACGAAGCTTTGAAAAGCCAAAATAGGTATTAAAATTGATGGAAGGTGTTTCCTTCAATCCTCTTTTGGTCGTGATGAGAACCACGCCGTTGGCGGCACTGGCACCGTATATGGCTGCTGCCGATGCATCTTTAAGTACCGTCATACTCTCAATATCATTTGGATTCAATCCGTTGATATCAGAAGTTTGTATACCATCTACGATGTAGGCCGGCTCATTTCCGGCGATTACGGAAGTAGCCCCCCGAACGCGCACGGCCAGCCCGGAACCCGGCTTCCCCGAAGGCTGGGTAACCTGCACCCCGGCAGCTTTCCCCTGCAAGGCCTGGGCAACAGTAACAATCGGCCGGTCTTTAAGTGCTTTGTCATCAACTACCGCCACAGAAGTGGTTATGTCTTTCTTTTTCTGGGTACCATAACCGATGACTACTACCTCCTCGAGTAATTTTCTGTCTTCCATCAGTTGAACATCAATGCGCGTTTGCGCACCTATGGTAATTTCCTGAGTCTCGAAGCCCATATAACTGAATACCAGGGTTCCGTCGCCAACCGTAAGGGAATACTTTCCCTGAAGATCGGTAATGGTGCCGGTGGTAGTTCCTTTAAGCAGAACGGTTACTCCCGGCAGGGTTGCGCCTGTTTCATCGGTTACTGTGCCGGTAATGGTACGTTGCTGTGCAAAGCTGAAAGCAAAGCATCCGAGAAAGATAATTATTGTAATGATTTTTTTCATAACCCGTTTGTTAAGCATTAGAGTAGTAAACAACAAAAAAAAACAGCCACCGGAAATTGCCTGGACAGGATTTCCGGATGGCTGTCTGGTCTGTTTTAACGTTCAAGCACCACCGACCAGGAAGCTGAACCATCGTGGGCGGCTGAAATATCTACTGTTACAAACAGATATTCCTTGTTCCCCGAATTGGCATAGCCCATCACTTCGTATTGATTGGTCAGGCTGCCACCATTTGGAGGGTTGGTGTTACTTGTGTTTTCACCACCATAATAACCTTTATAAAAGCCGATAAAGGCAGCCCTGTCGGGGCCGTTGGTCAGGGTAAGTATAGCGCGGTTGCTGCCCGAAGCAGGCGTTAGGCTCCAGGTATGCGTTCCACTTCCAAATGCAGCGCCGTTGCCACTGGCGGCAATATCAGCATCGGAAATGCAGCCGTTTTCCCCGCCGAAATATCCGTCATTGCGGGCATCTCCGTTGGTTTTGTACTCATAGGCACCACCTGTGCTGAAAATAAACTCATCATTCATAATACAAGACCAGTCGTCAGGGCCGGTTCCGCCACCTGTCATATAATCGAGCGGCACACTGTACCATTCATAACTTCCCAGGGCCGGACCCACGAAAATAGATTTTTCAGCAGAACGGATCTTCCAGGCTGATCCAATCAATAAAGCTTCAGTAACCGGTGTGGAGGTTATAAATACGAAATGCAAAGCTTCGCTGATACCATTTGGATTGCTTGCGGTAAGTTTAATATTAAAGGCACCTTCGGTAGCATAGGTATGTACCGGATTTTCTTCGGTGGATGTTGTCCCATCACCAAAATCCCAGAGATAAGCAGTAGCCAGAGTAGTGGAATTGGTAATGGTTATGGTATTGCCGTTTTGCTGCACCGAAAAAGAGGCCGTGGGTGAAGGACCCGGGATGGGGGGCTCGTCGGCTGGATTGTCATAATGCACCAGGACAAAGCGCCAATAAGCCGGCTGGGGAGCATCTCCTCCGGTAGTGTAACTGGTTTGAAGTATCAAAGTATCTACTGCTGCATCAGTCAGTTTAATTATCTGGTAGGTAACCGATTCCTGGGGTACTTTTACTTCTGCATTGGTTGCTGCTTTGCACAATCCAATATAGGCACCCAATCCAATAACTTTTAATGTCGGCTGAGTACCAGAAGTCAATTCATAGGTGTGGTTGCCACTTCCCCAGGCAGAGAGATCTTCACCGCTCAGACCTTCCATCACATCGGTAGAAGCACATACATTGGCAGGGAAAAACACGCCACCTTCAGCCCAGTAGTCACCTTTGGCATCAAATTTCATGGCTCCGTCCCTGGTAAAGGTCCATTCGTCATTCAGCATGCATGGCCTGTTGGCCAGTTCATCGTTATCTCTGCCCATGGCCCACCAAATGGTAGAAAATGAGGCGGGGCCTACCTGAAGAGGATAACGACCGGTAGAAACATCACGGAGCAGCTTCCAGGTTTTAGAACCATCACCCACCAGTTTGGTAAGCTCTGCGTTGGGATCATTAATCACAATATCAGCAGTAAATTGGTCTTTTGATCCATCCGAACCACTTGCGGTAAGTGTTACCGTAAAGGTGCCCATTGTCTGATAAATGTGAACCGGATTCACTTCCGTAGAAGGTGTACTGTTGTCGCCAAAGTTCCAGGACAGGGACTCGTAATTTTGGGACGTATTGGTGAAAGTTACTTTGCGGAAATCGTTTTCGTCCACGGTAAATGTAAAACCGGCGATAACTTCCTGTTTGTCATCATCTTTCTTGCATGCTGTAAATATACTGCCTGCCAGGAGCAGTACCAGCAACAGCCTGAAATTTTTAGTGTTCATCATGTGCTTTTTGGTTTTTTGAGTAAATAAATAATAATTCTACATAAGGCTCTTTTTCAACTTGTTACGTTTGTGTACGAAGTACACTAAGGCTGATGTAAAAGTACACCTATTTTTGAACTCTTGCAAGAAAAAATTTATGTGAAATAAAATTTTTGAGATGGAACAAGAAAATGATACAATCCATGGCAGATTGGCAATTAAAAAGGCGTACAACACTGCCTTTACTTCAGGTACACGGAAAAATTCTTTAACTAGTGTGCGGGTGGTTTTTTCTTGTTTTTATAGGGCAGAATTTTTTTTATAGGATGGAATCGTGTCGGATAAAAGTTACTGCTTATTGTGGGGAAATGCAGTTATTTCCATAGCGGTAGATCCTACTTCGAGCTTGCCGCCGGAATTTTTTATCGCTCTCAGTATTTCGGTCGACAGAATGTCTCTGGTACTTCGCCTCGCCTTATAGTCAACTACATATCTGAGGGTAAAGCTTATCCAGTTCTCATCAAAGCTCATGCTTATCATGGGTTCCACCTTTGCCTTTTCCACCAAAAATTTACCGGTCATTTTGCGCCAATGTTGTTGTGCATCCACCGCATATTCACTTTGAATATTTTTAAGTATCTGGAAAAACACCTCTCTTCCATACTCAAAATCGCTGCTGGTTTTAATGGGGACGATTAATTCATCCCAAAGAAAAGGAAATTCACCTGAATAATTATGCACCGGTTCACTAAAAACAAAACTGTTAGCAACGGTTGTGATTCTTCCGTTATACAAATCACCATTTATCCATCCACCGGTTTCCATCAAAGAAGTTCTCAGCATTCTGATATCGATAACATCTCCAATAATACCTCCAACCATTACCCTATCGCCTACCTTATAAAAGTTGGAAGTGTGAATGGCAATATACCCGGCAATACTTGCTATTACTTCCTGTAAAGCAAATGCAATGCCTGCTCCCGCCACACCTAGAAAAACGGTTAAACCGGTAAGCTGATTGCTAAATACCGTTAAAATAATAATAATGAAGAGGACATAACCGACAATGTTTACAAACTTCCTGGTCTTATATCTCGATTCGCTGGCCGATATATATCTGGGAATAATCTTTTTTATCAGGGAAGCTAAAATGTAAATAAGAATCAGCGAAACCAATATCGTTATTATTTTGATTCCCAACTCGCTAACGAAAAATTCTTTTATCTGCTCCATCAGATTGTTATTATTATAAGATCACTCCTGAGCGATTTTAAACATTGTTTAAAACTTACCCAAAAGGGATATTATTCGGTCATACGATTTGATTTAATTACCGGTTTATATGCCCCGCCCAGGGCTGTATTTTTACCCTTATACTTCAATCATGTTTTGATCGCAGTATGTGGCCGTAATTTCGTGTATCTGTAGTAACAGCGACCTCTGCCCGCATTCATGGGGTAGTCTGGTTACACCGTGTTCTTTATCCCGCTCAAATCCCTGTACCCATAGGGGTATAATCACCAATAATTCTATTCCTGCATTATTTCATTTCTGGAATAAAAAATATGGACAACATTAGCGCTGGGGACCAAATTTATAAGTGAGCAGGTGATATACCAGTTTGGCAGCCAGGAAATCAGGTGCCTTGTTGTATTTCATGGGACACAACTCCACAACATCAAAGCCAACGATATTGGTATTGTCGTTCACTTTCCGAAGCAATTCGAGCATGGGATACCACTTCAGTCCGCCCGGTTCAGGGGTACCGGTAGCCGGCATTATGGAGGGGTCGAAGGCATCCAGGTCGATGGTAATGTAGACATTTTTAGTCAGTTTATTCAAAAAGTCGTACATCCAGGTTTTGTTGGAAGTATCGGTGACCACATCGGCATAAAATACCCGGCTGTCTTCAATGTCATGGCTCTCTTCCACACTCATGCTGCGAATTCCTACCTGAACAATGGGAGCCACCTCGGCTGCTCTGGCCATCACACAGGCATGATTGTATTTGCTTCCTTCGTAGGATTGTCGCATATCGGCATGGGCATCAAACTGAAGTATGGTCAAATCCTTATCCTTGTAATATTCAGCCATTGCATTGATGGCTCCGATGCTTACTGAATGCTCTCCACCCAGAATCACCGGGAATTTCTTTTTTTTCAGCAACTGAGTGACTATATTTTGCACCTCCTTCACCATTTTCTCAGGTGATTTGCGTTCATGCACAGCATCGGCAGTATGAATACCAATTTTATACACTTCTGAATCGCTGTTAATATCAAACAGCTCCATATTGGCTGATGCTGCGATGAGGGCTTCCGGCCCTTTATCTGCCCCTTTAATCCATGTGCTGGTAGCATCAAACGGCACAGGTAAAATTACAACCTTGGACTTATCAAAGTTGGTAAACTCTGGAGATAATCCACCAAACTGCTTCTGTTTCATAGTGTTAAAGGTTAGAAAATGCATACCCGCCACTGTTTTAGAGTATTTAAAACAGACCGGATAAAATATGATTAATACTTATTTTGAGTTTTCCCTGACCGCTAAATTAAAAAAATTTGGATCAATAACCAAGAATTCTCAACATTGACTTGTGAGATTGTTCTTTTGCAAAGAGTTTGGTTGTATACTCGCCTTCTTCATCCAGATCAATAATAATGTGCTTTGGTGCCGGAATCAGGCAATGCTGTATGCCACCATACCCACCTATACTCTCCTGGTAGGCACCGGTATGAAACAAGCCGATGTACAGGGGGTCATCATTGTCGATCTTGGGGAGAAAAATTGCATTGGCATGAGCCTCAGCATTGTAATAATCTTCACTGTCGCAGGTAAGTCCGCCCAAAAATACCCGCTCATATTCTGAATCCCACTTATTGATTCCCAGGAGTATGAACCGCTGACTCACTGCCCAGGTGTCGGGCAGGGTAGTCATAAAGGAGGAGTCGATCATGTTCCATAACTCCCGGTCGTTCTGTTGTTTTTGGTCAATGATGGAGTAAAGTACTGCCCCGCTTTCGCCCACGGTATATGAACCGAACTCAGTAAACAGATTGGGTTCGGGGGTATTGTTGCGATCGCAGATCATTTTTATCTGGGCAACAATCTCTTCCGCCATGTATTCATAATCATAATCGAACGAAAGACTGTTTTTTATTGGGAAGCCTCCTCCAATATTCAATGAGTCCAGTTCGGGGCAGATGTGTTTAAGCTGACAGTATAAATTCACACATTTAGACAATTCGTTCCAGTAATAGGCCGAATCCCTGATGCCGGTATTGATGAAAAAATGAAGCATCTTTAACTGAAACTTGGGGTTATTCTTTATCTTTTCTTCGTAATAAGGAATAATATCATTGTATCGAATGCCAAGCCGGGAGGTGTAAAACTCAAACTTTGGTTCTTCTTCCGAAGCGATTCTCATCCCTATTTTACACTTGCGGGTGATGTTTCTGTCCAACTGGTCGAGTTCAAATTTGTTGTCCAGGATAGGAATGGTATTTTCAAACCCGTCATTAATGAGCATGGCAATGTTTTCAATGTACTGCGGGCGTTTAAATCCATTACAGATTATATAGGTTTCCCGGTTGATAAGCCCTTGCTCATGCAGTGTTTCCAGCAAAAAAATATCAAAAGCTGAAGATGTTTCCAGATGGACATCGTTCTTTAGCACCTCTTCAAGTACAAATGAAAAGTGCGAACTCTTGGTACAATAACAATAATTATAATCCCCCTGATAATCGGCGCGGGCAATGGCCACATTAAAAAGCTTTTTGGCTTTTTGTATTTGCTGGGTAATTTTTGGTAAATAAGTAATTTTTAAGGGCGTACCATATTGTTTAATAATATCCATCAAAGGAATATTGTGGAAATAAAGTTCGTTGTCTTCCACTTTAAATTCTTCCTGAGGGAAGTCAAACGTTTGCTCAATGAGGTCAATATACTTATTTTTCATGGTGAAGTCAGCTTATGTTTGAAAAAAGGAAAGGACAAAAATACATTATTTTCACCAATTCAGGTGAGAGATGAAAATATGATGTAATCAACCCGGATGCCTTTCACTTTTCCAATTTGCATGAGGCAGATTTGTAAATCCCTATATATTGTAACTGCACTGCATTATAGAAAAGCAGGTTGATTACTCGTACTTGAGCGCTTCAACCGGATTGACCCGGGCTGCCTGCCAGATTTTAGCAACAATGCTGCCAAAAGCAATAACCAGTCCGGTTGCGACCGGTAAAATAAAATAAAACGAAGAAAATTGAATGCGGTAGGCGAAACTTTCAAGTTGCATGGACATAATATAATAACCCAGTGGCAAAGCCAGAGCTCCGGCCAGCAATACCAACAAAAGGTAATCTTTAATCAGCCAGGCAGCCATTTGTTTTACCGAAGCTCCCATTACGCGGCGAATACCAATAACCTTTGTTCTTTGCTCAATCAAAAGTGAGGTAATACCGAACAAACCGAGGCAGGAAAGAAACAAGGATATGGCTGCAAAGTAAATGAACAGTTTATAGGTGACTTCATCAGACTGGTAACTGTTGAGGGCAAATGTTGTGCCTTCGGTAGATGTATAGGGGGTAGATGGGAAAACGGATTTTACGGAATTTTCAATAAATTTCATCAGGTTTTCTTTTTTGTCCGGATTTTCGGGATGACGGTATTTAATGACCACGCCCGACAGCTCTTCCGGTATCCAGGCCCAAAGCGCAGGTTCAATCGGACTGCGCAGGGAATAATAATGGTAGTCTTTTACAACTCCGATTACGGGAGCAATGCGTACTGTATCCTCCATCTCGAAGCGGAACCTTTTCCCAATGGGTTGATCCCAACCCAGGGATCGTGCGGCAGCCTCATTGATGATTACTCCCTGGTAATTGGATAAGGAAGGATCGAAATTATTGCCTGCAATGACTGGTATTTTCATGGCATCAAAAAAAACGGGATCAACATATCCATACCGTACATAAATTTTTGTATGTGCGCTGTCGTCGACAAACGCCGGCCCCTGATTGCCGGCTACCCCATTGATATTGGTTGAGGCTGCCACACTTAAAATTTCAGGATTAGACAACAGTATAGTTTTCAGGGTGTTCATCTTAAATGTATTGTCGCGTTCAAGGCGCACAAAAAGTGCATCCTCATAGTTGATGCCCAAATCCTTGTGTCGAATAAAGTTAATCTGCCGGCTGATTACAATTACACAAAAGATAAGAGCAATAGAAATGGTGAACTGAAAAGTAACCAGCAATTTGCTCAGCAGGGCCGACCGTCCCCGTCTGGCACCCGGCAAACCCCTGAACACATCTACCGGCTGCAACCCCGAAAGGTAAAATGCCGGATAAGCACCGGAGATGAGGCTTATGATGATGAACAAGATCCCGAGCGACAGGGAAAAGCCCGGTGTGAATACCGATTTCAAGGCAAAATCGGTACCCAGCAATGTGTTCATTTCGGGCAGCACCAACTGGATAAGTCCCAGAGATATGATCACAGAGATAAAAGTGACAATGGCTGATTCGCTGATAAACTGAAAGATCAAACTTTGACGGCCCGCGCCCAGTACCTTACGCATGCCAACTTCGCGGAACCGCTTAACAGAACGTGCTATAGATATGTTAACAAAATTGACACAGGCTATCAATAAAATAAGGAAGGCCACTGCAATAAAAATAACAATGATTTCAGCATTTCCCGAATGGGTAACGTCCTGAAACTTTATATGACCCGAATGGAGATATATCTCATCCATAGGTTGAAGGTACATTTCGAGGTACTGCCAGGTTTTGCCGTCGGCCATTACATGCCGCTGTAAAAAGTCATCTAACTGATCGTTTATTTCTTGTGCAGAGGCGGGGTTATCCAGTTCTACATAGGTAATCAGGCTGTTGGATCCCCAGCCTTTCAACCATTCGAAATCAGGATTTTTTTCTACCACACTGAAAGGAATCAGTATATTAAAAAACAGGTGGCTGGTTTCCGGCAGATCTTTCATTACACCCGATACCCGAAAGGATTGGCCGCCCAATTGCAGACTTTTGCCAGAGGCACCTTCAACACTTCCAAAGAATTTCTCCGCCACACTTTCCGACAGCAGGACAGAATGGGGATCCTCAAGCACTTTTTGTGGATTTCCCGACAACAGTTCAATACCATACATACCTATGATGGACGGGTCGGCATAATACATATTGTTTTCCCGAAATACCTGGTCGTTGATGCTTACATTTGAATAGTTCCATGCATTCATCAGCCGCATTACGGCAGTTATCTGAGGAAAATCGCGTTTTAATGCATCTGCAAGCGGACCCATGGTGATGGCAACATGCTGTTCACCCACTCCGGGTTCATTTTGAATCTCAACTACCCTGAAAATACGCTGATGCTTTTCAATGTGGCGGTCAAACGACACCTCCCGTCTTACAAAAAGAAAGATGAGAATAAAGGCGGCAAATCCGACGGAGAGACCCGACACGTTAATCAGGGTGTATCCCCTTTGCCTTAAAAGGCTTCTGGAAGCGGTTTTAAAATAATTCAGCCACATAGCAAATCAACGATTGAGGCATTGGTTAATAAATTAACGGGCAATGATTTCATGCGGAGCAGACCGGATGTTTTCATTAATGATCTGACCGTCGAACAGCCGGATAACCCGTTGAGCATACTCAGCATCATGCTGCGAATGGGTGACCATAATGATGGTTGTACCTGCCTGATTCAGTGTTGCCAGCAAGTTCATTACCTCTTCTCCATGCACTGAATCGAGGTTGCCCGTAGGCTCATCGGCCAGGATAAGGTAGGGATTGGCTACCACTGCGCGGGCTACGGCCACACGCTGTTGCTGCCCACCGGAAAGCTGAAGGGGAAAATGCTTGCGGCGGTGCATAATCTGCATTTGTTCAAGCACCGCCTCAACTCTTTTTTTACGCTCGCTGTTGCTCATACCAAGATAAACAAGAGGTAACTCTACGTTTTCGTAAACATTGAGTTCATCAATCAGGTTAAAGTTTTGAAATACAAACCCTATGTTTTGCTTTCGCGTGTTTGCCCGTTGTTTTTCGGTCAAGCCCGACACTTCGATGTTGCGGAAATAATACTCTCCGCTGCTGGGGTTATCAAGCAGCCCCAAAATGTTAAGTAAGGTAGATTTACCGCAGCCCGAGGGGCCCATTATGGCTACAAATTCACCTTTATTAATTTCAAAGGAAACCTGATTCAGGGCAGTAGTTTCCACCTCATCGGTTCTGAATACTTTTGATAGTTTAATGGCTTTGATCATGGTAAGAGTTTTTTGGAATGGTTTATCTAAACACAAGTTTATCCTTTTGATTAAAATACTCGTAGGAGGAAACGATAACTTTCTCGCCCGCTTCAAGGCCTTCGAGCACTTCATAATTATTGGTATTCTGCCGGCCCAGCCGGATATTTCGCTTAACGGCAAATTTTTCTTCGGGATCAACTACATAGATCCAGTTACCACCGGTTTCGTGGAAAAAGCCGCCTCTTCTCACGATCAGGGCATCGGCTTCACCTGAAAAAACAATCCTTACCGCAAGGGTTTGCCCACGCTTCAACCCGGCGGGTTCATCACCTTCAAAAAATAAATCTACCTGGAAAGAGCCCCTGGTAACATCGGTATATATTTTATTGATGGTCAGCGGATAAAGTATGCCGCCGCTTTCAAGCTCAGCACTTTGACCTTTAAACACGCGCGAAATATACCTTTCGTCAATATTTGCCCGGAGTTTGAGCCCATCCTGCATGTCAATCTGCCCCAGGTGTTCTCCGGCATTTTTGGTCTGACCTATCTCCACAATAAAAGAAGACAATTTACCGTCTACCGGAGCTTTAATGGTCATATTGTCCATATTGCGTCTGAGCAGGCCCAGGTTATTGTACATCCGTTCCATGGATGAACTGATCTGGGCACGTTGGGTTACACCGGAGATGGAATCCAGTTTCCGCAGGTTAAGGGTAATTTCAAGCTGCCTGAGATTATATTCATAGTCCCTTTTGGCATCTTCATATTCCCGCTCTGAAATAAGTTTATCGGCATAAAACTGCTTTTTGCGGTTAAAATCAGTTTTCACCTTGTCGATTTCGTAATTCAGGGCTGCAATTTCTTTTTGGCGGGTATAATGCAACTGTTCCATACTGATGCGGGTATTGGCCAGGTTGTTTATGGCATCGTACATGCGGGTTTCCTGATCCATATAACTCAGCTCCATGTTGGCATTGGCCAGCTTAAGTATGGGATCTCCTTTTTTCAGCATAGCTCCATCTTCAACATATACTGCTTCTACAATCCCGCCCTGCACGGCATCAATATAGACCGTATTCCGCGGCAATACCACTCCATCAACCGGAATAAATTCTTTGAATTTACCCTGTTCCACCGCTACTATGGTCAACTGGTCCCGGTCAACCAGAAGCCTGGAGCGGTTGTCACGCAGGAAGATCATCCATAAAATTACCACCAATAAAGCCCCAGCCGAAGTTAGCCAGAAGATACGAAGTGGTGTCCACTTTTTCTTTTTGATTATTCTGTCCATATCTTAAAATGATGTAGGCCTTAGAGCCAATAGTGTGCCAATTTGCGCATAGTTGTAGTAATCAATGTATTGTATTGTATTTAAAGAAATCCAAACCTCTTTTGTTGTACGATGCCGATCTTTATTTTGTTCGTTTCCGAACATTTATTAATTTAGCATCATCAAATAAAGTTGATTGTCATGAATAAAATGGATGCAAAAATTCTCATAGTAGACGATGATCAGGATGTGCTGCTTGCTGCCCGGTTATTTTTAAAGCAGCATTTTACCACCATTCATACCGAGAAAAAGCCTGAAAATATTCCTGCTCTTTTGCGGGGAGAAAGTTACGATTTAATATTGCTCGATATGAATTTTTCACGCGATGCCACCAGCGGAAAAGAAGGATTTTACTGGCTCAATAAAATCATTGAAATAGATCCTCTTGCCGTGGTGATTTTCATTACCGGCTATGGCGATATTGAGCTGGCGGTACAGGGCATTAAAGAAGGAGCCACCAACTTTATTTTAAAACCCTGGGACAATAAAAAATTGCTGGCCACCATTACTGCCAACTTAAAGGTAAGGCACAGTAAAGAGGAAATCGAAGATTTGAAAAGCAAGCAGAAAGTTTTGATTGCCAATCAGGATCAAGGCTACGATACTCTTATCGGTGATTCTCCGGCCATGCAAAGGGTGATGGCCACGGTAGAAAAGGTAGCCAAAACCGATGCCAATGTGCTTATTTTAGGTGAAAACGGCACCGGCAAGGAATTGATTGCCCGTGCCATTCACCGTGCTTCAGCACGACATAATGAGATATTTATCAGTGTAGATCTGGGAGCCATCAGCGAAACTTTGTTTGAGAGCGAATTGTTTGGATTTAAAAAAGGCGCTTTTACCGATGCCAAAGAGGACAGGGCAGGTCGCTTTGAGGCTGCAAACAAGGGCACCATTTTCCTGGATGAAATCGGAAACCTGTCTTTCAACCTTCAATCCAAATTACTCAGTGTGCTTCAGAACCGAAAGGTGATACGCCTGGGTACCAACCGCGAAATACCCATTGATGTGCGATTGGTCTGCGCCACGAACATGCCACTTTATCAGATGGTAAATGAGGGTAAATTCAGGCAGGACTTATTGTACCGCATCAATACCGTGGAAATATTGTTGCCTCCGTTGCGGGAGCGGCTCGAAGATATTCAGGCTCTGGTAGAACACTTTCTGGTGATTTACTGCAAAAAATACAAGATGCCGCTCAAGCGCATTCATCCCACTACCATCAGGCGGCTGGAGAAACATCACTGGCCGGGCAACATCCGGGAACTGCAACATGCAGTAGAAAGGGCGGTAATTATGAGCGAAGGCAATACGCTTGGGCCCCATGATTTTTTCCTCTCACAAACCGAAGATGGCAATTATAACCCTGAAGATGATGATGTTACCAATCTGGAAGAAAGGGAGAAACTTCTGGTGCGCAAAGTAATCGATAAACATGGCGGAAACATCAGCAAGGCAGCCCGCGAATTGGGGCTAACCCGGGCTTCACTCTACCGGAGGATAGAAAAACATGGGCTTTAAGCGATTCAGGCTATTGGTTTTTATCAGGACAATACTTATTGCCCTCACCCTGTTGTTTCTTGTACATCTGCTTTATCAGGGAAACCGGGGAATCATTGCCCTGATTATCGGAGTGCTGGCTGTAATTGAAGTGGCCGCTCTGATACATTATGTAGAGCGCACCAACCGGCAACTTACGCAGTTCCTGGAGAGCATCAGGCATTCTGATTTCAGCACTTCTTTTATTGATATGGGCCTGGGACGCAGTTTCGAAGGCCTCAACCGCTCCTTCAATGAAGTAATTGCTCAGTTTAAACAAAACCGGGCCGAAAAAGAGGAGCATTACAATTACCTGTTAACTGTAGTACAACATGTTAGCATTGGCATGATTGCCTTTAGAAAAGACGGCAAAGTAGACATCTATAACAATGCGGTAAAACGCCTGCTTAAACTTAGCAATCTAAAACAGGTGAGCGACCTCGTTGCCATTAAGGATGATTTGCCAGAAGTCCTGCTCAATATGAAAGCGGGAGACCGGCAGCTTTTTAAACTGGTGATTGATAATGAATTGCTTCAGCTATCGGTATTTGCCACAGAATTCAGAATGCGGGGTGAAGAATATATACTCGTATCATTGCAGGACATCAGTACAGAACTGGAAGAAAAGGAGATCGAATCCTGGCAAATGCTTATCCGGGTACTTACCCATGAAATAATGAATTCCATCACTCCCATTTCGTCTCTGGCTTCCACAGTGCATGAACTTTTGTTCGAGAATTTGGATGAAGCATTAAAACTTCGGCAGATAGAAAGTGAAGATGTTGAAAACATTGGTACTGCCCTGGATGTTATTCGTGGACGCAGCGAAGGTTTGCTTTCATTTGTGGAAACTTATCGTAACCTTACACGTATCCCACGTCCCAATTTCCGGTATTTCAAGGTGAGGGAACTTTTTGACCGGACGCACCAATTGATGAAACCTAAGATGGAACGTGATGGCATAGAGTGTATTGCACGAATTTTTCCGGAAGACCTTATGATAACGGCTGATCCGGATCTTATTGACCAGGTGATGATTAACTTGCTACTCAACGCAATGCATGCTACCCGCAATGTGGCACATCCGGAGATTGTAGTCACCGCATCAATGAATGCCAACCACCGGGTTACGATCAATTTCAGTGACAACGGGGAGGGCATAAAGCCAGACATTCTGGATAAGATATTTATGCCTTTCTTTACCTCCAAGAAAGAAGGTTCAGGCATCGGGCTCAGTCTTTCCCGACAAATTATGCACCTGCACAAAGGAAGTATTACTGCAAAATCTATACCCGGGCAGGGTTCTGCCTTTACACTTACTTTTTGAAATTAAACCATGAAAACTCCTGAATCAAAATTAGCCCTCAGCGATTATCCTCTGCACGACATCCTCAGGCACCGCTGGTCTCCACGGGCTTTTGACAATCAATTTATTGAACCTGCAAAACTTCGCAGCCTGTTTGAGGCCGCCCGCTGGTCACCCTCGGCTTCCAATCTGCAGCCCTGGTATTTTATTGTTGGCCTTAAAGGGGATGAGACGTATGCTCACATTCTCGATACCCTTGATTCATTCAATCATTTGTGGGCACCTACCTCGCCCGTACTGGTTTTAAATATAGCCCAACACCTTACTGAGGCCGGTGAGCCCAATGGTACTGCTATGTATGATCTGGGACAGGCCGTGGCCCATTTTACTTTTCAGGCCATGCACGAAGGTATTTATGTGCATCAGATGAGTGGTTTTGATCCCCAAAAGGCATCACAGATCTTCAAAATTCCTCAGGAGTATATAGCTGTTTCGGTAATGGCGTTGGGATATCCGGGCAAACCACATCTGATACATGCCAGGCTGCAACCCGGAGAAATATCGGTAAGAGTGCGCCGCAAAGCGAAAAACTCAGTTTTTAGTGGTACTTTTGGCCAACCCTCATCCATTTTTTAAATTTACAATGAAAAATATATTTCAATCCGCCCTTTGTATAACAGTTTTATTCATGATGAGTGCCTGTAATGAGGCTTCTAAAAAGCCTGTGGACGAAGGCAAAGTAAACAAGTCTGACAAAAGTGAGGTGATGATACCTGATTTTAATGCCGACAGTTCGTATTATTATATTGAAAAACAATTGTCATTCGGCCCCCGGGTACCCAACACCGAAGCACATAAAGCTGCCGCTGCCTGGCTAACCACTACCCTCAGGCGATTTACGCCCCATGTGGTGGTGCAGTCCGCACGTTTAAAGGCTTTTGACGGCACCATACTGGATGCTCAGAACATCATAGCATCATTTAATCCCGACGAGCGTGGCCGCATATTACTTTGTGCCCACTGGGATTCCCGCCCTTTTGCTGACCACGATCCTGATCCGGCCAACCGTCAAAAACCGGTACCTGCTGCCAACGACGGAGGCAGTGGAGTGGCCGTGTTGCTTGAAATTGCCAGACAGATGCATATGCACAGCCCTGAAATGGGCGTTGACATTGTACTCTTTGATGCGGAAGATTACGGCGAACCACAGGAAATGCAAGGCACTACTGAAGATTCCTGGGCGCTGGGCTCACAGTATTGGTCTAAAAATCCTCATATCCCGGGATATACCGCCAGGTTTGGCATTTTACTGGACATGGTGGGTGCAGCCAATCCGGCGTTTACTATGGAAGGCACATCCATGTATTATGCACCACAAATTGTTCGAAAAGTATGGAATGTGGCTGAACGCTTAGGCTATGATGCTTATTTTCTCAATCGCAAATCGGGCCCGATTACCGATGATCATGTGTATGTGAACGAATACCTGCGCATACCCACCATTGACATTATTGATTATGATCCCGACCGCGCAAAAGGATTTTTTGATCAATGGCATACCGTTGATGACGACCTCAGCCACATCAGCAAGGAAACTTTGAAGGCAGTGGGACAAACGGTAATTACCGTGGTTTACGAAACCCGGTAATTTAACTTCTTTTCCGTTATTAAGATGTGTTAAAGCAGATCGTTGGCCAGATTGGCCAGTTCAGAACGTTCCCCTTTCTCCAAACGCACATGAGCATAGATGGCATGGTGTTTTACCTTATCAATCAGGTACGACATGCCATTACTTTGTGCATCCAAATAAGGGGTATCAATCTGATAGATATCACCGGTAAGAATAATTTTGGTGCCCTGACCTGCCCGGGTGATGATGGTTTTCACTTCATGGGGTGTCAGGTTCTGGGCCTCGTCAATGATAAAGCAGACATTGGAGATGCTGCGACCGCGGATATAAGCCAATGGCTGTATTACCAGCTTTTCACTTTCCAAGGCATCAGTAATGCCCTTAAATTCTTTATCCTTCTCTCCAAACTGGCTCTGTATAAATTTAAGATTATCATACAATGGCTCCATGTAAGGATTGATCTTGGACTTGATGTCTCCCGGAAGGTAGCCTATATCTTTATTGCTTAGTGGAACGATGGGACGGGCAAGAAAAACCTGTTTAAAATTGCGTTTCTGCTCCAGAGCCGTAGCCAGGGCAAGTAAGGTTTTTCCGGTTCCGGCCACACCCTGAAGAGTAACCAGTTTGACTTCGGGATTCAGAATAGCGTGCATGGCAAATACCTGCTCCGCATTTCTGGGTGTAATGCGATAAGAGGAGCGCTTTTCTATGCGTTCAACCCGTCCATTTAGTGCATTGTAAAAGGCGAGAGCCGAAGTGGTGGTATTGCGCAATATATAATAATGATTGGGTACAGCCACTTTTACGCCTATGTCGCGCAGTGTGCAGTACCCATTCTGGTAAAGTTTATCAATAATCCGGCTGCTGAGGTCATTTATGGTGGTAATGCCGGTGTACAAACCTTCTACATCTTTTATTTTACCGGTAAGAAAATCCTCAGCCGTGAGGTCGAGAGATTTGGCCTTTAGTCTCAGATTAATGTCTTTGCTTACCAGAATGACCTTACGATCCGGAAACTCTTTCACCAGTGATAAAGCCGCATTCAGTATGCGATGATCGGGTTTGTTGTCGTCGAAAATCAACCGGGCATCCCTGTCACTTTGCTCATTCATCACTACCTTGAAATTGCCACCTTTGCTTTTTACCAGCGGTATCCAGTCAGTGAGGGTAGCATTTTCAGACAGGGAATCCAGAATGCGTATAAATTCCCGCGCCTCAAAATTCTTATTATCGTTGCCTTTCTTGAAATTATCCAGTTCTTCGAGCACGGTGATGGGAATGGCTACATCATTGTCATCAAAACTATTGATGGAATTGTGATTGTATAAGATTACCGAAGTGTCCAATACGAAAATCTTTTTTACTTTGGATTTCTTCACGCGTACGGCAGCAGTTTTTCTTTCCGGTTTTGCTTTTATGGGTTTGTTTTTAACTGCCGGGCTGGTAAAATCAAAAAGTTCCCGGGGATCGAGGTCAGGTGGATCGATAAAGAGGGTAGACTTGCCGTTTTGTGAGGGTTTTTCTGCTTTGAGGTCCGACAAGGCAATGGGCAATACATCAGAAGTTTTGCGTGAAATGGCACGGTCTGACTTAGCACTGGGTTTGGATTTAATCTCTTTTACCACCCTTGTTTTACCTGATTTGGCTTTTAATGATCCGTTATCGTGGGCATCTCCCTGCTTCTTTTTAGTCATGGCAGTGGGGTTTAAGTAATTATTCTTTGCATTGCTGGGGGGTTTTTATCAGTTTTCCGGTATCGTACCCTTCAGCAGCCAATGTTGTGATTAAATGGTTATAAATTGTATCATCCATGATACGGTTGCGGCTTAATATCCACAAATAATTCTTTTTAGGTGCGGAAACCACCGCCCATTGATAATCATCATCCAGTTTTACTATCCAGTAATCACCTTTAAAGGGCCAGAAAAATTGCACCTTAAGTTTGGTATTGTTGCTGCCTTCTACCCCGGAAGCTTTGCCTGTAATGGAAGACCAATCGCCCTGATAACTGCCTTTGCGGCATCTGTTGAGCACTTTTACATATCCATCAGGCATTAAGGTGTATTCGGCTGATGTACAGTGACAACCTTTCTGAAAGCGCATCGGGAAACTGGCAATATCGTACCATAAACCGGCGTATTTATTCAACTCAACACTCCCAACGGCGGTTGGCGATTTATCCATGGTTTTGCATCCGAATAGTAGCATGGCAACCAGAACGATCAGGTTAAAATTTTTCATACGATTAATGTTTGGTAAATATACTCAAACTAAAACCAAAATCCGGGCCATTGGCCGGATTTTAAGTAACAATTTAAAACCTTTGCAGTAGCCTGCCTGTGTGAATGTTAGCCATCTTATTAACAATTTTGACCCAAAGAAGTATGGATTGAATGCTATTGTCTGGAGTAGGAAGTTCTATTTATTTTTGACTCAAAGTTTGAGGGAGACAGTGCTTACATTATGTTTTTATTTGTAAAAACCCAACCGCTCAGTTCTGAGGACAGCATATCAGGATGCTGTTTTGAGCCGTATACTGATCCTCTTCATAAAATGCAGTCTGGAAGTTGCAGATTACTCTGGTTTAAAAAAACGTGAGACCGTTGCCCTTAAGCTATAGTCTCACGTAACAATAAAATGGAAAAATGCAGCTTTTGTCAACGGCTGGCACTTTCCGGGGGATTAAATCATCTTTGCAGGATCTACCCATTCATCGAATTGCTCACTGGTAAGCAGCTCCAGTTCAACTGCTGCCTCACGCAGGGTAGTACCTTCTGCATGGGCCTTTTTGGCGATTTTGGCTGCATTTTCATAACCAATATGGGTGTTGAGTGCCGTAACGAGCATGAGTGAGTTTTCGAGGTTGCGCTTGATAACCGGCTCATTGGCTTCAATTCCAATGGCACAGTTATCATTGAATGACACGCAGGCATCACCAATCAGCCGGGCAGCCATCAATAAATTATAAATCATTACAGGCTTAAATACATTCAACTGGAAATGTCCCTGCATGCCTCCGGCAGTGATGGCAGCATCATTTCCAATTACCTGAGCACAAACCATAGTCAAAGCCTCATTCTGGGTAGGATTTACTTTACCGGGCATGATGGATGATCCGGGTTCATTTGCCGGCAACATAATTTCGCCAATACCGCATCTTGGACCTGATGCCAGCAACCGTATGTCGTTACCGATTTTCATCAGGCTTACTGCCAGAGTTTTTAATGCTCCGGAAGTTTCCACTACCGCATCATGGGCTGCAAGGGATTCAAATTTATTTGGCGCAGTAACAAATGGGAATCCGGTGAGTTGAGCTATGGTATCGGCAACCTTTTCAGAATAGCCTTTGGGAGTATTAATTCCCGTGCCTACAGCCGTACCACCCAATGCCAGTTCGGCCAGGTGAGGCAGGGTGTTTTTCACTGCCCGTATGCCGTGGTCAAGCTGCGCCACGAAACCTGAAAACTCCTGACCCAGGGTAAGGGGAGTAGCATCCATCAGGTGGGTGCGGCCTATTTTAACAATGTCTTTATATGCTTCTGCTTTCGCTTTTAAGGTATCACGTAACATCTCCACACCCGGTATGGTCACTTCCACTACCATTTTATAGGCGGCAATGCTCATGGCCGTAGGAAAAGTATCGTTTGAAGACTGTGATTTATTCACATCATCATTTGGGTGCACTGGACTTTTGCCTTCGCCCAGCCGGCCACCTGCCAACACATGTGCACGATTGGAAACTACTTCATTAACGTTCATGTTGGATTGGGTGCCTGAGCCTGTTTGCCATACCACCAGCGGAAACTGGTCATCGAGCTTACCGGCAAGGATTTCATCACACACCTTACCAATGAGTTCCGCCTTTTCGGCAGACAATACGCCAAGATCGCGATTGGTAAAAGCTGCGGCTTTCTTTAATACAGCAAAAGCCCGGATAATTTCTATGGGCATGGTTCCGTCACCAATTTTGAAATTCTGTAAAGAGCGTTGTGTTTGTGCACCCCAATATTTATTGGCAGGAACTTCAATGCTCCCCATGGTGTCATGTTCTGTTCTTGTGTTCATTTTACTACAGGTATTTGGCCGCACCAAATTCGTGCATGCGGTTCTGAGTGATTTTATTTGATTTTTATTTTGGAAAGCAAGGCCTTATCCTCACCTTTTTGAAACATGAGTGCAAAGTTAGGCAAAGATAAGATCAAACGCATGCTATTTGATTACCTTGTCTGCTTTTTCAGGCGGATCGGCTATTACTGCCCTTCCATTCTTTACCACAATGGGACGCCGGATGAGCCTGGGATTTTCAGACAAAATCGAGTACCATTCTTCATTCGAAAATTCTTTACCTTTCAGATTTTCCTTATAAAATTCTTCCTGAGTACGCACCAGATCGAAAGGAACAATACCGAGCATCTGTATAATTTCACGAATTGTACCCGCAGTAATGCCTTCACGGATATATTCCTTAACCTCTGCTTCAGGGACTATGGTTTTAACATATGCAAGACCTGCCCGCGATTTGCGGCATTTGGGATTGTGATAAATGGTAGTCATAACCTTAGTTTTATGGATTAACGGGATAAAGTTAATGCTATATGATTGAAACAGGCAAATTTTAGTGCACAGCTATGCTTTAGCAGTTTTTAAAAGTATGGTAACGCCCTCGTTACTATGGATAAACCGGGTCAGCCTTAAACGCCGTCCCGCCCAAATTCCATAAGGTAAGCTTTAATAAACTCATTGAGGTCTCCATCCAGCACTTCATTGGTATCGCTGGTTTCAAAGTCGGTGCGAAGGTCTTTTACCAGTTTATATGGATGCAGGACATAGGATCTGATTTGAGAACCCCATTCTATTCTCTTCTTTTTACCTTCAATGGCAGCAATGGCTTCATTTTTTTTACGCAATTCGATTTCATACAACTGCGATTTCAACATTTGAATGGCTTTTTCGCGGTTCTGTCCCTGCGAACGGGTTTCCTGACATTCCACGATGATACCCGAAGGTTCATGTCGCAGCCTGACTGCCGTTTCCACCTTATTTACATTCTGCCCACCGGGGCCGCTTGAGCGGAAAGTGTCCCAGGTTATGTCTGATGGGTTTATCTGAATATCAATGTTGTCGTCCACTACCGGATATACATAAACTGAAGCAAAAGAGGTGTGTCGTTTGTTGGCAGAATCGAAAGGCGAAAGCCTTACGAGGCGATGTACCCCATTTTCACTTTTCAGGTACCCAAATGCATTGTCACCTTCAAATTCAAGAGTTACCGATTTCACTCCGGCCACATCGCCTTCGTGCATATCCAGTTCCTTAACCTTATAATTATTGCGTTCGCCAAAGCGCAAATACATACGCATCAGCATTTCGGCCCAGTCGTTGCTTTCGGTACCGCCGGCTCCCGCATTAATCTGCAGGATGGCATTCAGGCGGTCCTCTTCATTGCTGAGCATATTACGCAATTCAAGGTCTTCTATTTTGGAAACAGCTATGGCGTATTGTTTATCGAAATCCTCTTCGGTGGCTTCGTCGGCTTCATAAAATTCAGCCATTACCTTTAAATCATCAAAAGCTGCCAGGGCCTCATCAAAACTTTTGGTCCACTTTTTCTTTTCCTGAATGCCCTTTAGCAGGATTTCTGCTTTTTTTGTATCCTCCCAGAATCCGGGTTGATGCGAAATGGCCTCTTCTTCGGCTATCTTATTTTTTTTATCATCAATGTCAAAGGAACCTCCTTAAGGCATCGAGCCTTTTTTTGAGGTCATTCATCTGTTCTTTTTGTACCATAATTTACTGTTCCACTTGTTTGTTTTTCATCAGTTCCTCTATTATCTGATGTACCAGCTCGGGCTCATAGCCCTTTCCAATGGCAGATTTTGCCAGCCGGTGCTTAAAGAGCAATACGTTAGAAGGATCGGTTACCTCAATTTTATGCTTCACCAGGTTAACAATAGTTTGCCGGTATTCCTCCTCATCAATTTCAGAAAGGCCTTTGCGGATGATTTCTTCAGGTATCTGACGTGCGCGCAGTTCACCGATAATGCGCTGACGGCCCCACCGTTTATTTCGGAATTTGCCGCCTGCATATAATTTAGCGAAGCGTTCTTCATTTAAAAACTGTTCTTCGGTTAACCGCCGAATGATTTTTTCAATGTTTTCTTTTGGATAACCCAGATTGTTGGCATGAATACGCGTTTCTACTTCACATCTTTCCTGCATGGCACACCAACGGCGCATCCTGGCGAGTTGTTTTTCATATTCTTTCATAAACCAAACTTCTGATTAAATTTTTGCAAATATAATATTTTTAGTGGCTGCCCCGAAGCACTCGATGGCTGAGCAACTGAAAAATAGACAGAAAAGTGCCTGAATGAAATGAGTAAGGGAGTGGGAGGGAGAGGGGTGAGGGAGTGAAGGGGAGAGCGGGAGAGGGAGAGACAAGGAGACAAGGGGACGGGGAGAAGGAGAAATGGAGATAAGGAGATAAAGAGATAGGGAGACAAGGGGACGAAGGGAGGCTGTTCAGAAAAGTGTGTCAGAGTTAACAAAAGAGTAAATGTTTAAATTAACTTTGACTTATGAAAAACAAGAAAAGAGAAAAGACTCCACGGATGGAAGAATTAATTCCTGACGAGGCAAGACGAAATGAAGTTCTAAGCCGGCTTTACAAAGGTGATCCTATATTGGGAAACCAAGGCATTTTTACCGACATGCTTCAAACATTAGTAAATGCAGCATTAGAAGGTGAACTTGATCAAAGTCTGTCAGAAGAGAAATTAGGTGGTCAATCAAATAGACGCAATGGCCATACCCATACATTGGTAAGAAGCCCTGCTGGGCCATTAGAACTGCATCCACCCAGAGATCGACAGGGTCATCATGATCCTATATTGGTTAAGAAATGGGAACGAGAGTTGGGTACTGGAATTGACGAAATCATATTGAGCCTTTATGCCAGAGTGTAGAAGATGTTCGTTATCAACTTCATAAATTATATGGTTTAGAAGTGAGTGCCGGGACGATCAGCGCAGTAACAGAACGTACCTCTAACTTCTCACCACTAACCTCCAAAGACCAAAGACCAAAGACCAAAAGTGACGAAGGCCGTAAAAAGAGACGGGGAAACCGGGAGAGAATTTCTAACCTCAGACTTCTAACCTCCAACTTCTAACCTCTAACCTCCAACTTCCAACTTCTAACCTCTAACCTCCAACTTCTAACTTCCAACTTCTAACCTCCAACTTCTAACCTCTAACTTCTAACCTCCAACTTCTAACCTCTAACCTCTAACTTCTCACTTCTCACCTCTCACCTCTAATACTTCTGTCTTTAACTAAATAAATCTGAAATATTTATCTGCTTTTCGTAAAGATGGATTACATCGTCAAGCTCCACAACAAATACTTTGTCGATGCGGTGAAGGGTTTGATGATACCAAATTTCAATATAAAGATTATCCAGGCTATAGAGTTTCACAATGTAATACATGTAGATTCGTTCGAGCAGTTCGGTTCCCTGAGCAAAAAGCATAGCCACCTTTTCATTCATTTCCAGATTTTCAAACTCATTGGTCTTCATGTAACCCTCCTGTTTATTGAGCCCTTGATATTTCGATTTGATATTTGTTTTTTAAGTACCTGAGGTTTTCCAAACTGGACGCCTGGTCATAAATACGTACCAGCTCAACTACGCCTTCACGACTATACACTCCTGCCTGAGCTGCATCATAAATTTTGTGTTCCCAATTGTTACGAATGGAATCACTTATACTTTCAAACTGTGGACGTGGCAAATAACGATCTATTTCGAGATAATAGATGTCAGCCATATCGGTATCCCGGTATATGCCCGGATCCATTTCTTCCAGGATCATGTATTTACGTACAGTAATCAGGCTAACGAAAGGTTTTACGCTTCTGTTGGCCAGAAATTCAATGCCATATTTGCTGTAAAGTCCGATAATGGCCGGCAAATCACCATAATCATTCATGTGTATGCGAATACAACCCGATATGCTGTTTTGAAGTTCAAGCCAGCCCATTACGGCATCAAAAGTGTAGTCGGTTGTTTTTTTAATGTGCCGGGTAATCCTGATAAAATCATCCATTTCGTCCAGGCCCTTTGTTTTAATTACCGCAAATATAGATCGGGGCTTTTGCTCCTCTTCTTTAACAGGAATATGATAATGATCATAAAAGCCGGGATAAGGATCAAGGTCCTCAAGAATAAGCTCACTGAATTTATATTCCGTAGCCAGACTGGCCAGCTTTTCTTTTTTTATAACGAAACCGAGAGATTCGATAACCTTCTTGTCTTCCATAATTGTGTGTTTGTGTTTCGGATTAATATTAAACCATTCCCGTCAAATGTAAATAACATACTTTAGACAAAAAAGTTAGACAAAACCTACTCTTACCCCATGTTTTTAAGTTTTTGTTTTTAAACAGCCTGCACAAACTTATTAACAATGCACCGTTGATATTAATCCTTGTCCAAAATGAGATTATTGATTTGATTGTATTAACTTTGAATTTTTAATCAGGTTTATTGACAATTGTGAACTTCAGGTATCGATAACCATGCGTCTGCGAAAGGAAATTCCGAATATTATTACTCTTTGTAACCTCTTGAGTGGTTCCTTGGCTATTTTGTTTGCCATTGACGGCTTTCTTACAATAGCGGTATTGCTGGTGGGCCTGGCTGCCGTATTTGACTTTCTGGATGGTTTTGTAGCCCGGATTTTGAATATTAAATCAGCCCTGGGTAAGGAACTGGATTCTCTGGCCGATGTTATTTCTTTTGGGCTTGCACCCGCCATTGTGTTGTTTATTTTAATTAAAACCAATCCCGGGCTGCAGTATTTCCCCAGGCTGGAGCCTTATCTGCCTTATACTGCATTGTTGGTGGCGGCTTTTTCGGCATATCGTTTGGCAAAATTTAATATTGACACCCGGCAACTTGACTCATTCAGAGGTTTACCCACGCCTGCCAATGCCATTTTTATTGTTTCTCTTTCGCTGATTTCAGGCCCCGATGCCCTTGATAAAACCAATTTTTTTTCGGGCATAGCCGGTAATTTATGGTTTCTGCTGTTGCTGGTGCCTTTATCTTCAGCCTTACTTGTTTCCAATATCCCCTTGTTTGCATTTAAATTCAGCAATGGTTTTGGGTTTAAGCAGAACCGCCCAAGATATATTTTCCTGATTCTTTGTGTGTTATTGTGGATAATTTTTGGATGGGCCGGCATTCCGCTAAGCATCATTTTTTATCTGTCTACATCATTGCTTTTCGGGAAAAGATATTTTTTGTAAAATAATTACCCGAAAGTTCAATAAAAAATTTACTTTTGCGCTGCAACTACAACATAAACTCAAAAAAACTACGCTTCTAATGAAAGTATCGCTCAGAATTACACTGACCCTACTCTTAGTTCTTTCTTTCTCCTTCGATAATAACTGGATTTCGAGTGCAACCTTCAGCAAAAGTGAAATTCTTACCAATCAGGATCAGATTGAGCTTAACCGCATACTGTCACACGAAAAAATAATTCAGATCGATTCATTGCTGAATAAGTATGAATCTCAAAATAATTTTCATGGAAACATTCTGGTAGCCATTGATGGAGCAGTGGTTGCTGAACGCGCCATGGGATATGCTGATCCAATTCGTCGAACGCCTTGTAATACATCTATGGTATATCAACTGGCTTCGGTAAGCAAGCAGTTTACCGCGGCAGCCATAATGTTGCTTAAAGCTGATGGACGGCTTGATTTTTCAGATAAGATCACGAAATATATACCCGAGATTCCCTATAACTCCGTTACCATCAGTCATTTGCTGCACCATACAGGCGGGATGCCCAATTACATGTATTTGGTAGATAAGTACTGGAACGAGAATTATCCTCCGGATAACGAAGATGTTATCAACCTGATGGCCCGTTACAAATTGCCGGTATTTTTTAGAGCTGGCTACAGGTATAACTATTCCAATACCGGCTATATGCTGCTTGCCACAGTGGTTCAACGTGTCAGTGGTCTCAGTCTGAACCAGTTTTTACAACGCCGTATTTTTGCTCCTCTTGGCATGAAGGACACCTATGTCTATTCTTCGGCTGATGCAGAAGATCACAAACACATCAGCGGTTTCAGGCCACTGAGGCGGGGTTATGCTTCCATTCCTGAAACATTGAATGACGGCCCGGTAGGTGATAAAGGGGTATGTTCCACACTGGCCGATTTGTTTATTTGGGATCGCGCGCTATATGAAGGGTTTCCACTTTCCTCCACGCTCGTAGAGGAGGCTTTTACTCCCGTGGTAGCAGCCAATGGCAGGCAAGTGGATTATGGCTATGGCTTCAGGATCAAACAAGTAAATGGAGATAAGGCCATTTATCACAATGGGGTCTGGGAAGGCTTTCGCACCAATTTTCATCGTTATCCAACACATCGCAATACCATTATCGCCTTAAATAATACGAGTATCCGGAACAACCATCTGTTGGTCAGCCAGATTGAAAACATTTTATATGGGGGGAATCCTGACGATCCGACGAAACTTCTTGTTTATCTAACCATTGAGGAGGGATTAGATCATGCCTTTGAGACATTTCTTTCGCTGTCACCACAGGAAAGGGAATCCTCCGTTGATTTCCAAAAGATAATACAGGCTGCTGGTTATCTGGCCAGTACCGGGAAAATTCACAAAGCGGCCGAGCTTAGCCAGCTTATTGAAAAAGCCACTGCTACCGAGCACTCGCAATCAAAATTGTAATTTAAATAAGTCAACTTTTCCGAAGCTCAAAGTTGCGGCCCAGATACACCGTGCGCACTTGTTCATCGGCAGCAAGTTCTTCGGCTGTGCCTGATTTAAGCACTGAGCCTTCAAAGAGGAGATAGGCACGGTCAGTAATGTTAAGGGTTTCGTGAACATTGTGATCGGTAATCAGTATGCCTATGTTTTTCTCTTTAAGCTTACGCACAATAAGCTGAATGTCTTCCACGGCAATGGGATCTACTCCGGCAAAAGGTTCGTCAAGGAGTATAAATTTAGGATCAACTGCAAGTGCACGTGCAATTTCGGTGCGTCGTCGTTCACCCCCCGATAGCTGAATGCCCAGGCTTTTACGAACCTGATTCAGTCCAAATTCGGAAAGTAATGATTCGAGTCTCTCCTTCTGCTGACTCCTGGAAAGTTTTGTAAATTCCAGCACGGCTGTAATGTTGTCTTCCACACTAAGCTGCCTGAATACAGATGCTTCCTGAGCCAGATAACCTATTCCAAGCTGAGCTCTGCGATACATAGGCATATCGGTGATTTCAGTATTTTCAAGAAACACCTTTCCCGAATACGGTTTTATTAGTCCCACTATCATATAAAATGAGGTGGTTTTGCCGGCACCATTGGGCCCAAGCAAGCCTACTATTTCACCCTGCTCTACCTGAACGGTAACATCATCAACCACGGTGCGCTGGCGATATTTTTTAACCAGGTTTTCAGTGCGTAAAATCATAGGCTATAATATAATGATTAAGTTTTGATAACGTGTTCGGTGTTTATTTATTGAGCTCATCCCAAAATTCAATGGCTTTGCGGGTATGAGGAATAACTATGGTGCCACCCACCAGGTTGGCAATGCCCATAACTTCCATCAGCTCTGCTTCGGTAAGTCCATTCTCGTGACATTTTATCAGATGGTAACGAATGCAATCGTCGCAGCGTAAAACCATAGAAGCCACCAATCCAAGCAACTCCTTGGTTTTCACCGGTAATTCTCCTTCCAGATAGGCATTGGTGTCTACATTTACAATCCGCTTATATACTTTGTTGTTTTCTGCAGAAAGTAAGCGGTCGTTCATTTTTTCGCGATATTCATTGAATTCAGAAAGTGAGCCTGGCATAATATTATTTTGCGTTAAATGATTCCTTCTTTTAGGATGTCGTGAATATGAATTACTCCGACATAAATATCTTTATCCATTACCAGCATTTGGGTAATGTGATTGTTGCGCATCAAGTCGAGGACATCAGCTACCAGTACATCGGTATGGGTGGTTAGCGGATTGTGTGTCATCACATCAGCGGCGGTAAAACTTTCGAAGGGAAGTTCGCGGTGAAGCATGCGTCTTACATCGCCGTCGGTAATGATACCTACCAGTTTGCTTCCATCCAGTACAGCAGTGGCTCCAAGTCTTTTGGAAGATATTTCAAGCAAAACAGATCGCATATCGTCGGTGGTTTGTACTTCAGGTTTTTCATTGCTTTTATACAAATCAGCCACCCTGAGATAAAGTCGTTTTCCGAGGGCACCTCCGGGATGATAGCGCGCAAAATCTTCGGTAGTAAAGCCACGGCATTCAAGTAGGGCTACGGCAAAGGCATCGCCCATAACCAATTGTGCGGTGGTGCTGGCAGTAGGTGCCAGGTTGTTGGGACAAGCTTCACGGCTCACCGAAGTGTTGAGCACATAGTCGCAGTTTCTGGCCAGGTATGAGTCCATATTGCCCACAAAACCTATCAGCTTATTGCCCATTAATCTGAGCAGGGGAACCAACACCTTTATCTCAGGTGTATCACCACTTTTCGATAAACAGATGATAATATCTTCCGGCCTTATCATCCCCAGGTCACCATGCAGGGCGTCGGCAGCATGTAAAAAAGAAGCCGGGGTGCCCGTACTGTTAAATGTGCTTACCATCTTTGCTGCTATATTGGCGCTCTTGCCAATGCCGGTAACAATCACCCTGCCGGAAGATCGCAAAACAAGCTGCACCATTTCTGCAAAATCAGGGGTAATGTATTGACTTAGTAGCCCTATGGCTGCAGCTTCTTCGTTGATGGTTCTCAGGGCTGTTTGTAATATCTGTTTAGATGAATGTGATGACATGAAGTAAAATATAAGTACTGCAAAGATACAATTATTTCAGCGGTACTGGTGTGATCATACCGCCATCTTACCTGTGGCATGCCTGACAAAATTTGTCATTATTGTCAAAATTTGAATTTAATATTGCTCAGGGCGTGATTTAAGGTAACCGTTTACCTGGATTCTACAAGAAAAAATATTTTTTATACATCAGATTTTTAAGATGTTGTAAATCGAATGCTTTTTTTTAGGAGATTTGCACTCCTGTTAAATAAATGATTGATTTTTTGCCGGCTTTTTTCCGGGATAGAAAAGGGCAAACTTTTTGTACTGGGTGAAACCGGTCAAAATGACAAATAATCATCAAAGTCAGTAAAACGTTTTCAAATAAAGATGACAACGGTGAAGCAGTCGTATTTTCCGGATAAATTATAATTCCGGTAAAATAGCGTTTGTTAACCGGTTTGTTGAAATATTTTGGCATCTTTTAACAAGATTATGTTTTTTTTATTGATTTATTCTTAAGGAATGATTACATTTGTTTAAAAGAAAACTTAATAAATAACCCCTCAATACAACCGGGATTTAAAAAATATTCAGATGAAAAAAGTGGATAACTATTCGCTTAATGAGCTGTTGAAAAAAATTTTTGGTTTTGATTCTTTTAAAGGCAATCAGGAACCCATTATCCGACATCTGCTTGATGGAGGCGATACCTTTGTAATTATGCCGACAGGCGGAGGCAAATCAATGTGTTATCAATTGCCAGCATTTATATGCCCCGGCACAGCCATTATTATATCGCCACTTATTGCCTTAATGAAAAACCAGGTGGATGCCATCCGGAATTTTGGTAATGAAGTGGGCATTGCTCATTTTTTAAATTCTTCATTGACTAAAAATGAGATAACAGAAGTAAGGAATGATGTAAAGAGCGGCAAAACCAAAATGCTGTATGTTGCTCCCGAATCTCTAACCAAAGACGAAAATGTTCAATTCCTTCAGGAGATTGATATTTCTTTTTTCGCCATCGATGAGGCTCACTGCATTTCAGAATGGGGTCACGATTTCAGGCCGGAATACCGCAGGTTACGTCCGATCATCGAAGCCATTGGTAAGGATGTTCCTATTATTGCCCTGACTGCCACTGCCACTCCAAAGGTTCAGCAAGACATACAAAAAAACCTGAATATGCTGGATGCCGGCATATTTATTTCATCATTTAACCGGCCCAACCTGTATTATGAAGTACGCCCCAAAGGGGATGAACCCATCAAAGACATCATAAAGTACATTAAATCACAAGCCGGCAAATCGGGTATCGTCTACTGTCTGAGCCGGAAAAAAGTGGAAGAACTGGCTGAAACCCTCCAGGTGAACGGCATAAAGGCACTTCCCTATCATGCCGGCCTTGATTCAGCTACCCGCGTAACAAACCAGGATAAATTCCTGATGGAAGAAGTAGATGTAATTGTGGCTACCATTGCTTTTGGAATGGGTATCGACAAGCCTGATGTGCGCTATGTGATTCATCACGATATGCCCAAGAGCCTTGAAGGGTATTATCAGGAAACCGGCCGTGCGGGGCGCGATGACGGTGAAGGCAATTGTGTGGCTTTTTATAGTTACGAAGATATACAAAAGCTGGAAAAGTTTAATAAGAATAAAAGTGTGGCCGAACAGGAAATTGCAAACCAATTGTTGCTTGAAACGGTGGCTTACGCTGAATCGTCTGTTTGCCGGAGGAAACAACTGCTACACTATTTTGGAGAAATCTATCCTCAGGATAACTGTGGAAGCTGTGACAATTGCCTGCATCCAAAAACCAAGTTCGAAGGGCAGGAAGCCGTGGAGCTGGTATTGGATACCATTCTGGCTACCAAACAGCAATATAAGGCCAAACATCTTATTGCTGTTATTACTGGCAAGCAATCAGCCAATGTGAAGTCGTACAAACATCATCTGCTGGACGTATTTGGTAAAGGGGCGGAGTTTGATGAGAAATACTGGAATGCCGTAATCCGGCAAATGCTTATTGAAAGGCTTATTACCAAGGACATTGAGAACTATGGCCTGCTGAAGATCACCCCTGAAGGCACCAAGTTTCTGAAAAAGCCTTATTCCATCATGCTCACTCACGATCATGATTATGAAAATACCGATGACGATGATTTCTTTGCCGGCGGTGGCGCCAAAACAAGTACAGCAGATAAGGTGCTGTTTACTATGCTTAAAGACCTTCGTAAGGTTATATCACGCAAAGAAAGCCTGCCCCCGTTTGTTATTTTTCAGGATCCCTCTTTGGAAGATATGGCCATTCAATATCCCATTTCTATTGAAGAACTGACACAGATTACCGGTGTAGGTGTAGGAAAAGCCAATAAATATGGCAAACCATTCCTCGACCTTATTAAAACCTATGTTGAAGAAAACGAAATAATAAGGCCAATGGATATGGTAGTAAAATCAGTAGTGAACAAGTCAGGACTTAAAGTCTACATTATAACCAATATTGATCGCAAACTCTCGCTCGAAGATATTGCTTTTGCGAAAAATATGACCATAAGCGAATTGCTTACCGAAATAGAACGTATTGTTTCTTCAGGTACCAAGCTCGACCTTAATTACTATGTAAATGAGTATGTTGACCCCTATCATCAGGAAGAGATATATGACTACTTCAGAGAAGCCGAAAGCGATAGTATTCAGGCCGCTCTTGAAGAGTTGGGCGAAGATGAGTTTAATGAGGAGGAGATCCGCCTGATGCGTATTAAGTTTATGTCGGACCTGGGCAACTAAATTGCAAAAATTTCAAATTATACGGGCAGCTTACCTCATCACAGGTAACTGCCCGTATTTTTATTTTATCTTTGTGCACTTTAAGTCATTTATTTAATTTTTCGATTCATGTCAGAAGAAAATTTTAACGAAACTACCGCTCCCCGTGTAATGCCCACTCAGAACAAAACCAACCTGATATTGACCATATTGAATATTGTGTTATTCATCGGGCTGATTGTATTATACTTTATTATACTCAAGCCGGGAACAGACGACAACAATGCATCTGCTACCGCTCAGCATAAGGCAGCACGGTCAACCAATATTGCCTTTGTTAACAGCGACAGTCTGATGGTGCAATATGATCTGGTAAAAACGATGCGTACAGATCTGGAAGCCAAAAGCAGGATGCTTGAGCAGGAACTCAGCCGCAAACAGTCCGCTTTTGAAAAAGATGCCAATTATTTTCAGGAGCAGGTGAAAAAAAATTCCATATCTGAGGCTTCTGCGCAGGAGATATACAGCAGTTTAATGGCTGAACAACAAAAATTGTATGATCTTCGTGACCAATATGCCGGAGAAATATCGCGCAATGAGTATGAGCTGAACCTTGTGCTGGTGGATAGTCTGAATAATTTCCTGGAGCGCTATAACCGGAAATATAATTACGATTATATACTCTCCTATGCTCATGGTGGAATCATACTTGCAGCCAATGATTCGCTTGATATTACACGCGATGTGCTTAACAAGCTAAACAAGGAATACAGCAAAGAGGCCAAAAAGGATTAAATATGAGCAGAATTTCGTTGTTTATAATTGTTGTCGTCTGTTTATTTTCGGGATGCCGGCCTCAAAGCACCGCTATCAAGCCCGAGGGGTTGATACCCCGCGATTCAATGATTAGCCTGATGGCCACCATGGAACTAAATGAAGCAGCCCTAAGGATTCAACAAAAAAATACCAATCGCGACAGCATTAACAGACTGGCATTGCGCAGCTACGATTCACTTTATTCTTACTTTAGATACACCCCTGAGCAGTTTAAAACCAGCCTGGACTATTACCAGAATAATCTGGACGATTTTCAGAAAATGCTGGATGAAGTAATTCTGATGTTAACGAAACAACGCGACAGTATTCAGAACCAGGAGAAAGCAGGAAATACCCTTTGAAAAATTTCAAACCAGCCTGCCTGATGTCAGGTTTTTAAAGGGTGAGGGACGCCTGAAAAAGTCGGGGGACGATAAAGGTACCGGGGGAAGTGGAGACAAGGGGGCGGGGGGAAATGAAGATGGAGAGAATGCCATGAAAGAATTTTTTTACCCTGTCAGGGCTGGATTTGGATAACAAGACGGGGGGGGCAAGGGGTGAAGGAGAAATGGAGAAATGGAGAAATGGAGAAATGGAGAAATGGAGATAAGGAGATAAAGAGATAGGGAGACAAGGGGACGGGGAGACCAACGTCTCAACTCAACTTATCAACAGATTACAGATCACAGATCACTGATCACTAAAAGGGGACGGGGAGAGAATTTCTAACTTCTATCTTCTATCTTCTGTCTTCTAACTTCTAACCTCTAACCTCTAACCTCTAACCTCCAACCTCTAACCTCTAACCTCCAACCTCTAACTTCTCAATAATCATCGGAACTAAGAATCCAGACTCACGCTCACCGCTTACCACTCACCGCTCACTAACCTTATTGTTTGGTTGCCGAGGCAGCAATAAATTCCTGATCTCCGCCCGTAACATAGCTAAATTCCCAGTTCATGGTGGTAGTTGTTAACATATTACCGGTGCCACTGGTTACAAAACCACCGCCGGTTACATCTTGTGTTGGAATCGTAATGCGTTTGTTGGTTACTACACCGTAAGCGCTGTGCGAACTTCCTACATTTGCAAAATTGCGCAATAATACCTGAGCTGAATTGGAGGGGTCTTTATTGATGGTAACAGTATAGCTCGCTTTTTCGTACCAGGCTGCCGACCTGGCTTCAATAAATAACCATTTGCCGACAAACTTATCACGGGGGTCAGTTCCATCCGGCTCAACTTCCTCGTCGGGAACGCATGAAATTACCGGTATTATAAAGATAAGCAGGGTCAGTATCTTCAGGAGATTATTTTTCATTGGTGAAGGGAATATAAATATTTTTTAATGAACTGAATCGGGCGAATTTATTGTTGATGTATTCATCCCCATGAAGCGGGGAATCACTTACAAAAATACAATAATCCCCTTCACTTTTAGTAAAATCTGACAAATATTATTGCGGCTTATACAGGCAAAATGGTTTTATATTGCAGTAAAGTTTAACTTTGCCTCTCACTGACACAATTTGTAATGCATACGATTATTGATCTTTTTGAATCGTCGGTTGCCAGGTTTGCTGACAATCCCTATTTACATGAGAAACAGGGTGACACCTGGATTCAGACTTCATACCGTGAAACCCACGATCAGGTGGTAGCTTTTGGCGCGGGGCTTCTTGGTCTTGGCCTGTCATACGGTGATCGTGTAGCCCTGCTTTCCGAAGGCAGGAATGCATGGATCATCAGTGAACTTGGGTTGCTTTATACGGGTGCCTGCAGTGTTCCGCTTTCCATCAAATTGTCGCCTGCAGAATTGCTATTCAGGATTGAACACAGCGGTGCCCGCATGCTCATTGTTTCCAACACGCAACTCGCTAAAATTAATCAAATCAGAACTCAGCTAAAGTCGCTCACTCAATTTATTTTACTTGATCGCGAGTCTCCCCGCCAGGAGGGCGACCTTTATTTTGATGAGATACTGGTTGCCGGAGAAGGTTTGTTAAAAGAGCAGGCTGAAGCGCTTACTAAAGCCATGAAGGCAGTTCATGGTGATTCGCTGGCCAATATAACCTATACCTCGGGTACCACAGCCGACCCCAAAGGGGTAATGCTTACCCATTCCAATTATGTGGTGAATGTACAGCAGTCATTAACATTAATGGACATTCCGCCCACATACCGTACCCTGGCAATACTGCCCTGGGATCATTGCTTTGCACATACTGCCTGTCTGTATTGCTTTATGGCAAAAGGTGCATCAGTAGCATCGGTTCAGGCTGGGAAAACGGGAAATGAAACCCTGAAAAATATTCCCAAAAATATCAGCGAAATTAAACCCAACCTGCTGATGAGTGTACCTGCCCTTTCAAAAACTTTCCGTAAAAGCATTGAATCGGGCATTGCGAAAAAAGGAAAATTTGTGAATTGGCTATTTAATCTGGGCCTGCGCACTGCCTATGCTCATAATGATATGGGCATTAACCGCGGAAAAGGCTGGCGCATTTTACTTAAACCTTTGTACAGTCTATTCGATAAGGTCCTTTTTGCTAAAGTTCGTCAGGGTTTTGGCGGTGAGCTGGATTTCTTTATTGGAGGTGGAGCCTTGCTCGACAGTGAACTGCAACGTTTCTTCCTGGCCATAGGGATGCCGGTTTGTCAGGGCTATGGACTCTCAGAGTCTTCACCGGTAATATCTTCCAACTCTTTAAAAAACCTAAAAATCGGTACCTCAGGCAAATTGGTAAAACCTTTGGATCTGAAAATATTAGGTGATGATGGTCAGGAGCTGCCTCCGGGAGTTAATGGTCAAATTGTTATTCGTGGAGGTAATGTAATGAAAGGGTATTGGAAAAACCCTTCTGCTACTGCCGAAACCATTAAAGATGGGTGGCTTTATACCGGTGATCTGGGTTATATGGATCAGGATGATTATCTGGTGGTTAATGGCAGGGTGAAGAGTCTGCTTATTGCCAGCGACGGTGAAAAATACAGCCCCGAAGCCATCGAAGAAACCCTGATTGAAGTATCACCTTTTATTGACCAGTGCATGTTACACAACAATCAGCATGCTTTTACAGTTGCATTGATTGTGCCGAATATCCAGGCCATTAACCGTGCATGTATTCAGCATCATTTTAAGCCTGGAAGTGATGAAGCTTTCGCTTTTGCGCTCAAACTGATTGCGAAAGATATTGCCCAGAGCAATAAACAGGGTAAACATGCCAATATGTTCCCGGATCGCTGGTTGCCCTCCCGTTTTTATATATTGCCAGAAGCCTTTACTGAGCAAAACAATCTGATGAACTCCACCATGAAGATGGTGAGGGGAAAAGTTACAGAAAAATACGCTTCAGTGCTTGAGTTGTTGCACAGCCCTGCCGGAAAAGGCAGTCAGACTGAAACCAACATCCTCAACCTCAGGCGATGGTTTGATGAAATGTAATTGGGTATCCAGGCTTCTTCCGGTTGAACAATCTGTGTTACTGCCCGTTAAATATTTCAATTCAACACAAACGAATCAATAAGAGGCAATAATTGCCACAGATGCTAACATTTTTGCATGAAAAAAAGCTTATTCATTTTCGCACTTTTACTCATAACCATAGTTGTGAATGCCCAGACAGGCATTGATACCGCTGTCGACTTTACGGTTAAAGACCTGGAAGGCAACCTCCATCATCTGTATGATTACCTGGATGATGATAAATTGGTGGTCATTGACTTCTTTACGACCAATTGTGGCCCCTGTCAAAAATATGCTTCTGAGGTAAGTGCATCTTATGAGCATTTTGGTTGCAATGAGGGTAATGTGATTTATCTGGGAATAAACTGGGGAAGCGACAATGAACAGGTGGCGGTTTTTGATTCGCTATGGGGGGCAAACTATCCTACCGTGAGCGGATTACAGGGAGGAGGCAATGGTGTAGTGGAATTGTACGGGGTGATGAGCTACCCAAGCGTAATTCTAATTGCTCCCGACCGCAGTATACTGCATAATTACATTTGGCCTCCACAGCAGGATACCATTAACATACGGGTGAATGCTGCCGGTGGAATACCCATGTCCTGTGCGGTAACATCTTCCCCGGCATTGTGGCCCGACAGTGATTTTAAAATAATAGGTAATGATGCAAACGGGGTAATTTTCAATATAAATAAACCCGGAAATCAACAACTGAATATCTATGCTGCCAATGGCCGGCTCGTCAGACAACAGCATATAAAGAAATCAATAAATAAAATTCTTCTTAAAGCAGGTTTTTATATTGCTGTTTTACAACAGGGTAAAGCGCAGCGTAAAGTAATTAAGTTTATGGTGAACTGATGTTAATGTAATCAGTATTTAATACCATGGTTCCATCAGCATTTTTACCATCGGTAAGCAGTAGCTGTAATTTCCCTATAACCTGATTGTCGGCATTAAAAACTATAAAATGGAGTAGGGTTTGCCGGTAAATGGTGCCTGCCCCAAAAATATGGTCCAATAAAAATGTAGCTACCCCATCATCATCCGTATGGGTTGAATGCAATGCTTCCGACGGTCGGTAAACGCTACTTTCACTTAAAGATGCATCAAACATATATACCGAAATTGCTGGTACCGGGTATCCTTTGCTGTCATTTATGATTACCCTAACGCGGGCTTCATCATCCTTTTTACATTGACTTAACATCAACAATCCGATAATTAAAAATAGCACGTGTAAAAATCTCGTCATCGATTTTGCCTTACTTCTACATCCCGAAAACCTGCCAAAATTAAACAATTATGAGAATTATCATAATATTTGCATCTTAGAAATATGTTTTTGGCATATTTACTGCTTAACAGAACATGCCCCGGTCGTTGCCGGGGTTTATGCGCTGTAAAACCATGAACACTGACATTATGCATGATCAATTGCATCTCACCTATACCGGCGATGATAGTGAAGGTTATATTCGTAAACGATCAGGTCGTGGTTTTGCTTACTTTGATCAGCAGGGGAATAAGGTCACTGAAAAGGAAGAGTTAAACCGGATAAAAAGTCTGGTCATTCCACCCATGTGGAGCAAGGTTTGGATAAGCAAAAACCCCAACGGGCATATTCAGGCTACAGGGAGGGATGCGCGTAATCGAAAGCAATATTTGTATCATACCGAATGGACTGCACATCAACAACAAAATAAATTCAGCCGGTTGATAGAATTTGGATATGCCCTGCCCCATATTCGAAGGGAGATAGAAGGGTTATTGCGTAAAAGGGGTTGGCCGCGCGAAAAAGTGCTTGCCCTGATTGTAGCCATTCTGGATGAAACCTATGTGCGTATAGGTAACTGGTATTATTATGAAACCAATGGGACCCATGGCTTAACTACCCTCAGACGTAAGAACCTGGAAATTAATGGAAAAAATATCACTTTCAGATACAAAGCCAAGAGCAATAAGGTGAGAGAAGTAAAAATCAGGAATACCCGACTCAACAGACTTATTAAACAATGTTCAGAACTTAGGGGATATGAAATTTTTCGTTACATAGATGAACAGGGAAATACAGTGCCGGTTGATTCGAGTGATGTAAATGCTTTTCTGAGGGAAATTTCAGGTGAAGCCTTTACCAGTAAAAATTTCAGAACCTGGGGAGGAACGGTGCTTGCTGTAAAAGTGTTTCCTGAAGCCTGGGAGAAATCACAACAGAACAAGCGGTTAAAGTTAAGCAGAGCTATTGTTAAATCGGTAGCAGAACAGTTGGGAAACACCATGAGCATTTGTGAAAAATATTACATCCATCCAACTGTGCTTCAGATACTCAGCCATAACTTTGATCCTCAATCCTATTCCTGCGACCACTATCCGGAAGGTTTGAGCGGTCATGAAAAAATGGCTCTGGCCATAATGGAATCAGCAAAAAAAAATTAACAGGCAGTAATTAAAAAATGTACTATTTTAACACAGGTAGAGGAAAATTTTCCCCGTGTATCTCTAAATCTGGTTTTCTGAAATTATCCCGAACCATTCTATGTAGTTGAATCTAAATTTATTAACTTTAAGCTGCTGTTTATCAATAATATGGTATAGTTATTTGATGCAGATAATAAATACTTAAATTCTTGAATTATGCCAAGAGCCATATGGAAGGGAGGAATCAGTTTTGGGCTGGTTTATATCCCTGTTAAATTATATTCAGGTTCTGTTTCTCACGATGTCGACTTTGATATGATACGCAAGGGCGATCAATGTCCCATTAAATATATGCGGATTTGTGAAAAAGACGGGAAAGAAGTACCCTGGAAAAATATTATGAAAGGCGTTAAAATTGATGATTACTATATTACCCTTTCGGAAGAGGACTTTGAAAAAGCACGGAGCGGTAAAAGTGAGAGCATTGATATTGAAGATTTTGTAAAAACGGAAGAGATAAATCCCCGCTACTTCGAAAAGCCCTACCTGCTTGAGCCGGAAAAAGGTGCCGGAAAGACATATAATTTGCTCCGGACGGCCATATACAACACAAAAATGGCTGGTATATCGAGGTTTGTTTTGAGAAACAGGGAACATCTGGCTTTGCTTATGGCAGATGAAAAAGTAATGTATCTGGCCCAGATGCGTTTTGATGATGAATTGAGGAAACCGGATGATCTTAAAATTCCCAAAACCGAGCCTACCAAAGCAGAGCTTAAAATGGCCGAGCAGTTGATTAAAGAAATGTCAAAGCCATTTGATCCCCAAAGATACAAAGATACTTACGAACAGAATCTCAAAAAATTAATAGAAGCCAAGGCTAAGAATCAGGAAATTGAAGCACCCGAAGATGTGGAAGAACCAGCCGGCCTTGAAGACCTGATGGCTCAGTTGAAGAAAAGCCTTGAAGCTGTTAGCAATTAAATTGTATTGTTATGGGTAGCCTTGACACATATAACGAAAAGAGAAACTTCGACGATACCCCGGAGCCGCGGGGTGAGGAAGCCAACATTGGTGCTGAGCGCAACCGTTTTGTTATTCAGCACCATTTGGCTACCCGTGATCATTATGATTTTCGGATTCAGGTTGAAGATGTACTGGTGAGTTGGGCCATTCCTAAAGAACCGGTGATGGATCCTTCAGTAAAACGCCTGGCCATAAAAGTGGAAGATCATCCGTTGAGTTATATCCATTTCGAAGGAAATATCCCCAGGGGAAATTATGGGGCAGGAACGGTGATGGTTTGGGAAGTGGGTTTTTATTATCTGGAAGACGGTAGCTTCCCTGCTCCTGAAACAATTGAAAAAATGCTTCGCAAGGGACATTTGGCCATTAACCTGAATGGATCAAAGCTAAGAGGATTGTTTCATCTTGTTAAAATTAAGAAAAGCGATAAAAACGAATGGCTTTTTATGAAGGCAGAAGAACCCGCTAAACAGGTAAGCTATCATGAACGCAGTGCCCTTACCGGCAGAACTATGGAGGAGATAAAAGCCAATGGCGCTTTGCTTAAAAGCAATAACGGAAAAAATACACTCCAGCCCGAAACGGCTCCTGAATCCTTTGCCAGAAGCAGTTCTTTCCCCGGATTTATACACCCTATGCTGGCTACTGCCGTGAAGGAACCTTTTGACAAAGACAACTGGATATATGAACACAAACTGGATGGATACAGGATTGTGGCCACACGTTTTGGGGATGAGGTAAATTTGTATTCCCGGAATGGAAATTTGTACAATGAGAAGTATCCGGCCATAGCCAAAGCACTAAATAATTTCAGGGCTGACTTTGTGATTGATGGCGAGGTGTGCTATATGGACAACAATGACCGTCCTGATTTTCAAAAGTTACAGCATGACTATGACAATCAAAAGGCATTGCATTATTACGTATTTGACCTGCTATGGTTAAACAATTATAGTCTGAATGAAGTCCCGCTTATTCTGCGCAAATCATTGTTAAAGGAATTGCTGAAAGCGCCCCCCGAAAACATCCATTATCTTACCCATGTGGAAACTCAGGGTATTGCCCTGTTTGAAGAGGTGAAGAAGAAGCAGCTTGAAGGCATCATAGCCAAACGCAAGCAAAGCATCTATTACCCGGGAACACGTTCTAAAGATTGGCTAAAGATAAAAACTTCCCTTCGGCAGGAAATGCTTATTTGCGGATATCTGCCTTCTGATAAAGCAGGTATGCTTTTTAGCTCCCTGTTGTGTGCCCAGTATGATGAGGGTGTTTTGATGTATACCGGCAAGGTGGGAACGGGGTTCAGCGACGAGCTTCAGCGAAAGCTAATGAAGCTGATGCAGCCGCTCGAAGTAAAACATGCGCCGGTTGTAAATCCACCCAGAGATAAAAATATTCATTGGATAGAGCCGGTGCTGGTGGCCGAAGTGCATTTTACCGAATGGACCAAATCTGGCGTAATGCGTCATCCGGCCTTTATCGGTTTGCGACAGGATAAGCCAGCCCCAACCATTACACGAGAACAACCCCAACCCGTTTCAACCATGCCTACAAAAGCTACTCTGACCCATCCCGATAAGTTATTCTTCCCTAAGGAGAAGATTACCAAACGCGATGTGTTTGACTATTATCAAACCATTGCTCCACTTATTCTGCCTTATCTCGAAAATCGCCCGCAATCGCTGTTTCGCACACCCGACGGAGTAAATGACAAAGGCTTTTTTCAAAAGGATATGAAAGATATGGCACCCGAATGGGCTGAAACCCTCGAAATAAAAAATAGTGATGGCGAAACAACCAACTATTTGCTATGCCAAAACATCGATACATTGCTGTGGATGGTGAATCTGGGCTGTATTGAAATCAATCCCTGGAACAGCTCTATTCCCCATCTTGACAATCCCGATTATCTGGTTATTGACCTTGACCCGGTGGATGTAGATTTTAAAAAACTGGTGGATGTGGCTCTTGAATTTCGCAAAACCTTTGATGATCTGAGTATGTCATCTTTCGTGAAAACGAGTGGTGGCCGTGGATTACACATTTATGTTCCGGTAAAACCGGAATACAATTATGACCAGATACAACAGGTAGTTAAAAATATAGAGCAGCATGTACATCAAAAGCAAAAGAAGATAACCAGTTTTGAACGTTCACCATCTAAAAGGAAAGGCAAAATTTATCTTGATTACCTTCAAAACGGGAAAGGCAAAACCATGGCTTCCGTTTACAGTCTGCGTCCGCGGGAAGGAGCGGGAATTTCCACTCCCCTGTACTGGGATGAAGTCAATCATGATCTTGATCCTAAGCAGTTTAATTTTCGTACCATTCGCGATCGCCTGAAAGAAAAAGGTGATTTGTGGAGTAAATTCTTTGACAGCAGGGCAGACCTTAAAGCACTCATACAGTCATCGTCATCCAAAACGTGATAAAATTATACTGCTCCCCGACATATTAAAACCCGGTTTACCGTGGCTCATAATTTCTCTCTTTACTCATGCTTCACCCTCTCCTTGAGGTAAGGGCAGGGTGAAGTGCTCAAGGGAGATAAATCCTGCTTTTTTGGTATATTTGTACTTTGCTGATGATTACGCATGGCTCAAAGTATCTCCCTTTACTCATGCTTCACCCTCTCCTTGAGGTGAGGGCAAGTGCTGCAAGGGAGCTAAATCCTGCTTTTTTGGTTTACTGTAAAGGAACAACAGTTATCTTTATCGCGATAAATATGGAACACATTGACACCTATCCTGCTTTGCTAATAAGCGAAAGCATCAGCCGGCAGAACATCCGCCATATGGCTAAGAAAATGCGGATGCATGGATTACTATTCAGACCGCATTTTAAGACACATCAATCCCTTAATACCGCCAGATGGTTTAAGGATGAAGGCATCACAGCAATTACTGTTTCGTCAGTGAAGATGGCCCGGATGTTTGCAGCTGCAGGATGGGAGGACATTACCATTGCTTTCCCGCTAAACGTGCATGAGACAGAGGCAATAAATTCTCTAGCTCAAAGCGTAAATCTGAATGTGGTCATGGATATGCCGCAGCAGGCAGCAGTATTGTCAGCCACAATAAAACAGCGGATGGGTTTTTTCATTAAAACAGATACCGGATACGGGCGTGCGGGAATTAAGGCCGGCGAAACTGAGAAGATGGATGCTATTCTTGGTATTGCTCAACATCCTTTGCTCGTATTTAAGGGTTTTCTCACCCATGCCGGTGAAACCTATCATGCCCATAGTGTTGAGGAAATCCTGGAAATACATAAACGGTCTTCGGCCCTGTTAGCCGGATTAAAGCAAAGGTATTTCAGTCGATTCCCTGGCATACTGGCTTCTGCAGGTGATACCCCAACAGCCAGCCTGGCCAGCGACTTTACCGGACTGGACGAACTTCGTCCCGGTAATTTTGTGTATTACGACCTGATGCAATTGCGTTTGGGAAGCTGTCGCTTTGAGCACATTGCGGCGGCGGTTGTTTGTCCGGTAATTTCAGTATATCCAAAGCGGAATGAAGCATTGTTGCAATGCGGAGCGGTTCATCTTTCCAAAGAATTTCTTTTAGATAATGATGGAACTTTAAACTTTGGTCTGGTGGTTCCCTTTAAAGAGGGGAAATGGCTGTCGCCTGAAGGAAAAGATCATTTAAGCAGATTGTCGCAGGAACATGGCATCTTTAGCACTCAAAGTATGTGGGCGCAGCAGTTAAAACCAGGCGACATGGTTGCTGTTATTCCGGTACACTCCTGCCTTACCGTAGATTTGATGAGAAAATGAGATTAATGGTTTGTGCAAACTAATATTATTTTTCCGCCAGTTTACGCAGCATTCCCCGGAAGATAAAGCCATGGAAAGGTAAGACTGAATACCAGTAAAGCCTGCCCCAAAGCCCCAGGGGCCGAAATGTAGCCGTTTGAGTCAATTTGTTGTCATTGAATTTAAATTCCAGCCATGCCTCTCCGGGTAATTTCATTTCCGCAAAGAGCAATAAACGACCCTCTTTTCTGTCGCTGTATAATACCCTCCAGAAGTCGAGGGCATCTCCTGCATATATGGAATCCGCATTGGTGCGGCCCCTCCGTAATCCAACTCCACCGGATAACTTATCGAAAAATCCTCTGAGTTGCCACAAGCGGTTACCGTAATACCAGCCGGTGTTGCCTCCAATACGCCATATTTTATCAATACCCGCCATGCGGTCTGAAACTTCTGCCGTACGCATATCCACAAAACAGCCATGGGTTGGCACTTCTATAAAATCAGAAATGTTGGTGCGGATGCCACTGCTTGCATAGGCATCTTTCCAACTGGAGACAATGGCATTGCTTACAATCTTGCTAAATGCTCTTTTGAGCGCCTTCTCATAATTTAAAGGGTTTATATTTAATATATTACTCAAATTGTTGTTCCGGCAGATTACTTCTACTTTCATGCTATCCACCAAAGCTACTGCCAGGCGATAAGAAGTTGAAGTAACAAAATACAACCAATAGGAGGATAAACGCGGGGTCATTACAGGTACCACGAAAATGCTTCTTTTCAGATTCCTGACCCGGGCAAAAGTCAGCAACATTTGTTTGTAAGTTAGAATGTCCGGGCCACCAATATCGAAATCCCGATCATAAGTCTGACTATTGAAAAGGGTTTTTGTCAGAAAAGCAACAACATCTGATATGGCAACCGGCTGGCATTTTGTTTTTAACCAACGCGGAGCTATCATTACAGGTAATTTCTCCACCAGGTCGCGAATGATTTCAAAAGAAGCACTACCCGAACCTATGATTATTCCCGCTCTTAGTGCGGTAAAATGATAGTTGCCTTTGCTGAGTTCCTCTTCTACCCTTTTGCGTGAAGCCAGGTGGGTTGACAGCTCAGTTTCGTTAATGATGCCTCCCAGGTAAATAACATGTTTAACATTGGTTGTCGCCAGTGCCTCCCGGAAGTTAATGGCAGATTGCCGTTCCATTTCTTCATAATCAGCGGAAGCTGACATTGAGTGTACCAGATAGTACGCGCCATCAATATCAGCAGGGATGTGTTGAAGTGAATCCTTCTCAAGCAAATCCATTTCTATGACCTGAATGTTTTGCTGCAGGGAAACGGGTGCATGAAACCTTTTGGAATCCCGCACACAACAAATTACTTCGTGTCCCGCTTCAACAAGAACAGGTAACAGTCGCTTACCAATATAGCCGGTTGCACCGGTGAGTAGAATTTTCATCTTTTAAGTGGAAGTAATAACAATGCAACAGGCGGGGTGTTTTTATAAAAGCAATTTATTTAATGACACATGTCTCATAAGTGGATTGTCTGAATGAAAGCTGCGAAAAATCAACACTTGCTGGCTATAAAGATCGTTAAATGAAAATCCTGTTTATTTCAACAGCCACTCTACTGCTTTCCATGCATGAAGATGTGTGGTATTGAAGGTCGGAATGTTTACATCGGCATTAGAAATCAATAAAGGAATTTCGGTACACCCCAGTATAACTCCCTCAGCACCAGATTGCTGCAAGTTGCGGATAATTTTTTTATACACCTCACGCGATTCATGCTTAATGATGCCATGTACCAGTTCATCATAAATGATTCGATGTATCTGTGTTCTCTCCTCTTCTTCAGGAATAATTATCTCTATACTGAATTTTTCTTGCAGAACAGCCTTGTAAAAATCTTTTTCCATGGTAAACTTTGTACCAAGCAGCCCAACTTTTTTCAACTGTCGTTCAGTAATTGCCTGACCGGTAGCTTCTGCAATATGTAAGAAAGGAATGGATATTCTTGCCCGGATGGCTGGAGTACACAGATGCATGGTGTTGGTACACAGTATGATGAGATCAGCGCCAGCGTCTTCAAGTAGTTTTGCAGCATCTGCCATCATTACATCCAGTTCCTGCCACCTTTCTTCATGTTGTAACTTGACAATGTCATCAAAATCAACGGTATATAGCAGACTTTTACAGGAATGATGACCGCCAGACATGGCCCTCGTCTTTTCATTGATCAATTTGTAATAATCGATAGATGATTCCCAACTCATGCCACCGATCAGCCCTAAAGTTTTCATGATTTAATTATTTGATTAAACGATATATTGGTTAGCCAACAAATGCTCATGTTTAATGGTACTATCTATGCGCATTTTTAATTTGAAAAGACGCTCATCCGCGACAATGAAATCAACAAAAGAGTATAGAAGAATTTTTTCGGGATGAAATTAATAAAAATATTGATCTTGTTGGCTTTATCCACGTAAAATCAGATCATAAGCATTGATCCAGGACATAGTGGATTGTTTATATCAATGAATAAACCCGAGCGGGATGTAATTGGTGAAAAAATAGTTTTTATACCGGACGCATCTATTATTTTCAGCGTTAGACAGAAAAAATTTCATTAGGGCATGCTGAAAAACTTACAACCTTTTTATATTTGGGTGCTCTGTACCTCCGAAAATCAATAAACATGCATTTATACAAATATTTCGCTACTTTGTGGCTCTTTTTTAGGTATAGACCACTGTAATACAGAAGCATGGAATGTGGACGTATACCTGGAAAAGCATTGCATTTACCTAAAAATATAGCATTACCAAACTGGTATCCAATGACATATTAGTTTTTCAGCAGGCTCTCCTTAGAGGCAAATTTAACTCTGCTTCATGACAAAGACTCATCACTTCATCCAGCCAAATCCACCTAAAATAGTATAATAATTCTGTCATTCAGATCGAAGCGATGGATATCTTAAATTTATCTGGTCACTATTGAAAAACTTTATATATTCGTTTGTTGGAAGATTGACATAACCGTGGGTTGTTTTTTGCCAAGCATACTCTCTTCTGAAATAAAAAGATGTTGAAATAATCCATATCTCCACAGGGAAGCATTGTTTACAAGATTCGTCCACCGGTAAAACCAAAATATCAGTATCACAACAATGAAAAAGCATAGCATATATTGGATTTTAACCATAACAGTTTTTGTAAGTTTGTTGATCCCAGCCTTAGTACAGGACGGCATGTTCTTAGATGGCATCACCTATGCTGCTATTTCAAAAAACATGGCAAATGGATATGGCAGTTTCTTTAATCCCCATTACACCAAAATCCTGTATCCAGAATTTCATGAGCACCCGCCATTGGTTTTTATTGTACAATCCGGTTTTTTTAAACTATTCGGGGATGCGTTTTATACAGAAAGAATTTTTAGCCTGTGCATTGCTATACTCACAGTAATAGGAATAACACAATGCTGGAGATTGGTAAATGATACCATAGAGTTCAAAAAATATGACTGGCTGCCGGTTCTTTTATGGTTGTCTATACCCTTGGTTTCCTGGTCATATAAAAATAATCTGCTTGAAAATACGATGGGAGTATTCACCCTTTTTGCTGTATTTTTTATTTTGAAATCATTAAAAGAAAAAAAGGTTTTATACCTACTGCCCGGCGGTATTTTGATCGTACTGGCATTCCTTTCCAAAGGCCCTGCCGGCTTATATCCCATTCTTGTTCCCGTGATATATGGTGTGGTTTACAAATCAAACAGATATGCGGTGCGGTATGCTGTTTATCTAATATTGTTTATCCTTTTTATCTCATACGGCTTATCCATTGCGTTTCCTGAATTAAAACAAAACATAATACTCTATTTTGAGCAGCAACTCATCCCGGCCTTGAATAATGAGAGAGAGATAACCACCAATAACCGGTTTACTATTCTGTTGAACCTTCTTATAGAGCTTTCTCTGCCAATAGCATTGCTTGTTTATTTCACAATCCGGGAATGGGTGAATACCAAAAGACTTGATTTTATAAAGGATAAAAAGGCATTTATTTTCATTCTGATCGCCATTACCGCTTCCATTCCATTAATAATTTCCCTCAAACAGCGTAAGTTTTATTTAATTCCTTCCATTCCATTTTACGTTTTGACAATCAGTATTCTGCTGCTGCCCTTTCTGAAGAGAATTATTGATGCTTCATCACGTGCTGTTCTTAGATGGATAAATAGAGCATCTTTATTATTACTGGGCATAGTATTACTATTTTCAGTTCTCCGCTTTGGAAAATTTTCCAGAGATAAAGAAAAGTTAATGGACATATACGCTATTTCAAATGTTGTACCCGAAGGAACCGTTATTGGTACCACCAGAGAGCTATGGTCGGATTGGAGTTTGGTTGCCTATATGTGCAGGGTTGGATATGTAAGTTTGGATAGTGATAATGAACATAATTACTATCTTCTGGAAAGAAACAGCAATATGAATAAGCATGTGTCTGGAAATTATGAAATAGTAGGTATGAATTTAACAAGATATGTAATGCTCAAAAGAAAAGCAGAAAATTAATGAAATAGCTCAAAGCGTAATAGTGAATAATGGCTGCTTAGAGTCTGTGAAAAATCTTAATCTTCTAATTTATTATAAAAATATAAACTTGTTTACAGTTTGAATATTTAAAATTCTATTATTGTAAGTTGTTTTTTAAAAAAAATGATACATAAGTGATGATTAAACATATGATAATGAGTTACTTTTTCCAAACTTAGTATATTAATATAAAAAATGGTTCAAAAAACAATCGTTAAGGTTCAGGATTGTTCATAATAAAATTGACTTTTTGTTATTTTATCACTATTTTTACCCTCTTGATGAAGATTTTAAATGCAAAGTCGATTTGAAATAAGAAAAAAGGGAAGTGGTAAAAATAATGGTTTAGAACCAACGATTTGTTGTTTGGATAAAAATGCACTTTAGGGCATGTAGGTTTGTCTTTCAAAGGGTTTTCCTGGTTGTTCTTAAGTTGTGTAAGTGACATGGTAAAAATAAAATTGAACAAAATAAAACCGGATTCAATCACATTTAACAAAAAAAACTATGAAAACAACCTTATTTATTTCGATGCTGGCTTCGATGCTGGTTTTTACCTCATGCGAAACAGATGACGACAAGCCCACTCCCCCTGAGGGAGAAAGTCAACGGTTTCTTACACTCCACTTCAATGAAAGCAACAAGTTGGCAGAAGGAGCCTATCTTTCCATTTTAAAAGTTAAAGGCAAAGAAGCTGCTTATGAAAAGCTCAACGACCTTTATCCACCTGATAACCTGAGAAGCAGCGTGGACATTCAAAACAATCGTATTGCCATTGGCCTGCATACTGATTTTAATGTGCCCGGGACACGACGCCAGACCAACGGCGCATGGTTCGATATCTCTGATGGAGTTCATCAGATTTTACCTTTATTACCAGCAGGAACCGGCCGTTATGAATACTGTATAGGAAATACAGTAAAAGTGAGTGACAATGGGTACATTTTTTACCTTTCCGCCAGCAACGACATTCATTACCACGATCAATACAGGGCAAGCCTGGTTCGATACAATCCCAAAACAGGTGATTTAGATACAGCTATAGACCCTGCACCATTTGCGGTTAATCAGCCTGAGCAAGGATGGGATACCGAAACAGGGCAGTTTAGAAGAGAATTTTATCCATCTGCCGATGGGCGATATGTTTATGGAGCCATAGAAACATTTGGTGTAAGTGGTGGCGCAATCCATTGGGACTACAAAATACTTTTTAAATATGATTTTGATAAACAGGAATACACCCGATTGGGAGAAGCAAATGACAGTCAGATAAATGTATTGGGGATGACCTCAGATGGCAATGGATTACTGTATAGCAGCTCCCCCGGACGTAAGCTGGTGAATGTAAACAACAATACAGTTACTGAAGTTACCATCAATGGTGGACAAGCATACCACAACACTTCCCGTTGGAACAGCTCCGGTTATTGTTCAGGGGAAACTGACAATACCATAGGAATATACAACATTATGTCTGATGAAAAGCATTCCATCAAAACACCTGCGCGTCCATATTATGCACAGTTCAGTGCTGATGGTAAACAGGTCTATTATATGTTAGAGTCGGGGAATGGGAAGTATTTATGTAGAACCACCAATCTATTGCCAGATGCTGTCACTGATACAATATGCGAATTGTCTTCTGAGGTTTCAGAATTTATGATATTAAAATGATGAGTTCGGAATTGTAAAAAAAAACAGTACCACGCTGAACATCAATGCCCCTAGGTTTAAAATATCTAAGGGCATTGCTTTTATTTTAACGGTATACTGAAAAATATTTCTAAATTTGCGATAGAATGACTTTAAATTTCTTCATTCTATGTTTGTGAAATGATCCCAAAATAACCGGATATAATTATCAACAAAAGCAATTTCAGGATTAATCTCATGTTCCATACCTTGCCACCATCGTTTATTAATAAGCTAATATGATGACAAGAACGCATGCTGAAGAACTCCTGAAAGAAAGATTCGGATTGCCTTACTTCTATGATGAACAGTGGGAAGCCATCAGCAAATTGTTAAATGGTGAGCGAATATTACTGATCCAACGCACAGGATTTGGCAAATCTCTTGTTTTTCAGTTTGCCGGCATGTTGCTTTATGGCACAACTGTTATCTTCACCCCACTCATAGCGTTGATGCGGGAGCAGGTAAATAAATTGCAGGCATTGGGCCTTGCTGCTGCGTACATAAACTCCACACTTACGCCTGATGAGAAGGCAGTTGTTATGCAGAATGCTGAAAAAGGGACGTATAAACTCTTATATATTGCACCTGAAAGGCAGGAAGATGAAGAATGGCAGCAAGTGGTCCAGCGAATGCGATTGGGAATGGTTGTTGTGGATGAGGCCCATTGTATCTCAACCTGGGGTCATGATTTTCGTCCTGCTTACCGCAGAATTGTAAATGTGGTAAAACAACTCCAAAAAGATTTTCCTGTTCTTGCATGCACCGCTACGGCTACTTTACAGGTTCAGCAAGATATAGAGCATCAGTTTGATAATTCCCGATTGACCGTTTTAAGAGGGAACCTGAGCAGAGAAAATTTTGCGTTAAATGTTGTATACTGCAATAATCAGGAAGATAAACTGGCAGGAGTCCTTAACCTGGTAAAGGGAAGCCAGGGTACTGGTGTGGTATACTGTGGCACACAGGCTGAAACGGAAATTTACTCCAAATGGTTAGATTTCAACGGGATTATAACCACAAATTATAACGCGGGACTGGATAATGAAACAAGAAAACGCATCGAAATTGATTTCTTAAATGATAAATACAAATGTGTGGTATCGACGAATGCCCTTGGGATGGGCATGGATAAGCCCAACCTTCGATTTGTTATTCATACCCAGATTCCAACATCACCGCTTCATTATTATCAGGAGATAGGACGTGCAGGAAGAGATGGCAGGGCAACCAGCGTTTTTCTGTTCTACACGCCAGCCGATGATGAATTGCCTTTGTCATTTATCAGGAATAACAAGCCCTCCATTAATAATTATCAACGACTGATTGATTTACTGAAACTAGAACCTTTGGGATTGCACGGAATTATCAGAAAAATAAATCTCAAGCAAACAGCCGTAAACGTAATCCTGAATGATCTTATAGACCAGGGTATTGTTGTAAAAACCAGTAAAAATTCAAAACCGTATTACGAACTAAAATACAGTGCTCCGGCTTTAACTACCTCAGGATTTGAGGCATTAAGAGAAGCAAAGCTTGCTGATTTCGAACAAATGAAAGGTTATTTGAATGCCACTGTTTGCAGGATGAGTTATCTGCAAAACTATCTGGGCGATACGGCTGTGAATTCCTGTGGTAAATGCGATGTTGATTTGGCAAAGAAGTTAACAGTGAATGCATCGCTTGAGGAGTTGCAAAAAATTGAAGCGTTTCGGGAGAACTATTTTCCTGTGTTAGAGGTTGAAACCAAAACCGGTATATTGATTGACGGGGTTGCCGCTTCATGGTATGGGGTAACAAATGTAGGTTCAATGTTGCATCACAGTAAGTATGAGCATGGCGGCGATTTTCCTGATTACCTGCTTCGTCTTACCTTAAAAGCATTCAGAAGTCAATTTAAGAACATGATGTTCGACCTGGTTATGTATGTTCCACCTACCATATCCGGTGATCTTGTAAAGAATTTTGCTGAGAAAATTTCCCGTACTTTGAAATTTGAATTGTCACATGGTATATTTAAGACCAGAATAACAGAACCCCAGAAAATATTTGAATCAGCCATTGGGAAGAAAGATAATATGAAGAATGCATTTACCACGGAAGTTGATGTAAAGGGAAAGAAAATTCTATTGATTGATGACATTTTTGATAGTGGTTCAACCATCAAAGAAATTGCCGGTATGCTCAAACGCAGAGGTGCTGAATTGGTTGCTCCACTTGTAATCGCAAAAACCGTTGGAGGACGTTGATATGACCAATAACCCAATACCATATTGGATGGCATTTGCACATGCAAAAAGCTTTTCAAACAGGCGAAAGATGGACTTTCTGATTGAAGTAGTTCACGACAAAGAAACCATCGAAACTGCACTTTTAAAGATAAAATCGGGAGATAAACTTGGATTTGAATTCTCGCACAAGGAGTGGGAAGGAATTCAGGAAGCAGTTTCAGATATCCCCAACAATGCATTTCTGGCGGAAAAACTAATTGACCAGGGTATAGAGATAGTTCATATTATGGAAAAATACGCTTATCCTAAGGTGTTGAAAGAAAATTTAAAGAAAGATGCTCCAATTGTTATCTACACCAAAGGAAATGCCGACCTGCTCAATAAAAACAGCATCGCCATTGTGGGTTCAAGAAGTTGTTCAAAAAAATCTCTGGATTTTACGGATACAATTGCAAAAAAGGCTGTGGCAGAAAAGTCGGTTATTGTAAGTGGCTTTGCCAAAGGAATTGACAAGCAAGCTCTGGACTCAGCCCTGAATCATAAGGGACAAAGTATTATTGTTCTTCCACAGGGAATTGAAACATATACTACCAAAACTTATTACGCTGCAATTGTTAGGGGGGATGTATTGGTAATCAGCATTTATCACCCAAAAGCGCCATGGTCAGTTGGTTTAGCTATGGACAGGAATAAAATAATATACGGATTGGCAAAGGAAATATATGCGGCCGAATCCGGAAACACAGGAGGGACCTGGGAAGGGGTGCTGGATGGAATTAAACGAGGTAGAAAAGTGTTTGTAAGAGTAGCTGCTGCTGAGGAGAAAAACGCAAATAATCTGCTGATTAGTAAAGGAGCAGTTCCCGTAGATGAATCGGGAATGATACTTAAACCGCAGGAAACCCATTCAACTCTGGTTGATGTGTCACAAAACAGTTTGGAAGGATCAAAAGAACAGGAATACAGCGATAAAGATATTGTTGAAATGATCGTTCAGGAGCTTAAATCCAGAAATGGTAAAGGAATTACTGCAAATGAATCAATAGAATTATTAAAGCTGGACAAAAATAAAGCATCTAAAATTAACAAATTGCTTTCTTCTCATCCAGCGTTCATTAAGTCGAAAAAAGGTAAGGAGAATTTCTACCATTTGAAAAGTGACACTCCTCGTCAAACCAGTTTTTTTTAATAATGGTACAGAGCCTTGTGCCACCTGGTAACTTCGTGTTTTAATGGCATTTTTTTATACCTTTTAAGACTGGATTCATATGTCTTTTTTTAACATTCATTCGCGTTAATCGGCGTTTACCCCGTTTTTTCGGGGTAATCCGCGGTCAATTAATAAACCGTCTCTTTATGCCACTAAGGCACAAAGTCACTAAGGCTCACCAAGTTTTAATCACTGATATCCAGAGCCTTGTGCCATTTGGTAACTACGTGTTTTAATGGCATTTTTTTTATACCTTTTAAGACTGGATTCATATGTCTTTTTTTTTAACATTCATTCGCGTTAATCGGCGTTTACCCCGTTTTTTCGGGGTAATCCGCGGTCAATCTCTTTTTTTACCGCTAATTTCTGCTATTTTTATTTCAATGTTAATCTGTGTTAATCTGTGTTTATCCTGTTTATTCGGGGATGATTCACGTTCCGCCTTTTTTGGCACAAAGATTAACAAAGTTTAATTTTATGATTGACAATTCTTTGCAAACCTTGATTTTTTTGTTTTGGTGGCATTCTTTTTCTTTTACTTATTCGGAGTAGCCTCAAAAATTATTTTTCTGAATAGTTGTAGAATTGATAAATCTGCTTATCTTTGCGCTCTCAATTAAGAGATAGTTCTTCTGAATATTGGTCCGGTAGTTCAGTTGGTTAGAATACGTGCCTGTCACGCACGGGGTCGCGGGTTCGAGTCCCGTCCGGACCGCTTAAAGCTCCTCAAAAGGGAGCTTTTTTGATTGGTGTATGGCGCAATGGAAGTTTGACGGGAATCAGCGGTTAAGTAATTTTCAACATTTATAGGCTGAATCTGTTTATTATCCCAAAACAAAACCTTATGCCCGATATTCACGAAGGAATCATACGTTTCCGGCAGCATGACTTTGAAGCCAACCGACAGCATTTTAAAGCTTTAGAGCGTGAACAAAAACCACATACCCTGTTTATTGGTTGTTCTGATTCCCGGGTTGTACCATCATTAATTACCCAAACTATGCCGGGTGAACTTTTTATTGTGCGCAATATAGCCAATTTGGTTCCTATGTACAGGGAATCGGGTGAGTTTCTGGCAACTACTTCCGCCATAGAATATGCTGTACTGATGCTGAATGTAGAAAACATCATTGTTTGTGGTCATTCCAATTGTGGCGGATGTGCTGCATTGTGGGAAACCCAGGAAACCCTGGATAAAATTCCACATACCCGACGTTGGCTTGAACTGGCTAAACCCGTTAAGAAAAGGGTAGAGAAGGCGCTTATGGGACAAAATCCTGAAGCCCGCGAATGGCTTACCGAACAAATGAATGTGGCACAGCAACTCTGCCACCTGAAAACCTATCCTTATATTAAGGAGAGGCTCAAAGCGGGAACCATTACACTTTTTGGCTGGCATTATATGATTCCTACGGGCAGCATTTATGAATACCATCCTGGAAGTAAGGAGTTTAAACTAATTGATCAGCCCTCAGAATAGCGCTTGAGACTGTATCCTCATTTCTTTTTCGGCCTTTTGCAAACCCGGGGAAGTTTTCCGTTCTTTGCCGAAAAAAAATGAAGGCATTGCTATCCGCAACTATTTTATCTATAATTCTGATTGTTAATCCAGTACAGATTTTCTCTCAGGAAAAGACTTCTCCTTATAAACTTGCGGTGAGCGGATACGTGCGTGCCGATGCAATTTTCGACAGCCGCCAGGTGGTGGAAGCGCGCGAAGGATTTCTGCTCTTCTATCCAAAGAGGCCTGTTTTTGACAAAATCGGAAAGGATATCAATGCCCAACCCAGTTTTAATCAATATGCGATGATTTCCCGGGTTACTTTAAAAGCCACCGGTCCGGATGTGCTTGGCGCTAAAGTGCAGGGACTGATTGAAGCGGACTTTACAGGAGCCTCCAATAGCGAGAACAACAGCCTGAGACTGCGCCATGCATACATATCGCTGCAATGGACCAAAACCAGGCTTCTGGCTGGTCAGTACTGGCATCCCATGGATGTGCCTGAGATGATACCCAATGTTTTAGCGCTCAATACAGGTGCACCATTCCGTTCCTTTAGCCGTCAGCCACAGGTGCGGCTGGATCGTACGGCCGGAAATTTCAATTTTGTAGTGGCAGCAACCGCTCAGCGGGATTATGTGAATGCCGGTCCTGAAGGCAGTACCTCTATTTATTTGCGCAACAGCGCCATTCCCAACTTTGTGGCACAAATTCATTATAAAAATAAAAACTGGTTTGCCGGGATTGCTACTGATTACAAGCAGCTTACACCCCGTCTCTCAACGGATAGTTTATATGTTGCGAACGAAAAATTGAATGGCTCCTCCTTTAGTGGATTTATTTCCTTTAAGACCCCGGATTTTTCAATCAAAGCACAATATATCTATGGAAAGGCTCTTAATGATCATTTGATGATGGGTGGCTTCGGTGTTTCTGGTATAAATCCTGTATCCGGGCAACGTGATTATACTCCGCTTGTTATACATTCCTGGTGGCTGAATGCTTCAAAGACATATGGCAACTGGCAACCTTCCGTTTTTCTGGGTTTGACCACAAACAATGGTGCTACAGAGGAAATTCAAGGGCCAATGTATGCGCGGGGTGAAGATATTGCCTATGTATACCGGGTGGCGCCAATGCTAACCTACGCCATTGACCGGTTTAGCCTGATGGCTGAGGTGGAATATTCGGTAGCTGCTTACGGAGTACCCGATACAAAATACAAGATACAGCAAGCCAAAGAGATTGCCAATATAAGGGTAGGCCTGGCGGTGATGTATACTTTCTAAAATCAGAAAAACTTTACTTTATTTTATGCTGAAATCCCGCTGCCGCAGTGCTTCAAAGGCCAGCACTGCTGTGGAAACGGAGACATTCAGTGAATCAATGCTGCCCGACATTGGAATGATTACGCGGTGATCGCAAAAGTCAATCCATTGCTGTGTGAGACCATCGGCTTCAGTCCCCAATACAAAGGCAGTGGGGCAGGTGTAGTCGAACTGATGATAAGGCCTGGAGGCAGTGAGTTCTGCTGCATAAGTGGTGAATTTATGCTCTTTGAGCCATGACATGGCTTCTACTGAACTACAAGTCACCACCTGAAGAGCAAAGATACATCCTATGCTTGAACGGATCACATTGGGGTTGTATAGATCGGTAAGCGGATCGCAAATTATTACTGCATCGGCCTGAACGGCATCGGCAGTACGCAAAATGGCACCCAGATTTCCCGGCTTCTCAACGGCTTCAAGAACGATCAGCAGGGGGGTTGCCCGAAGCTTTACATCAATAAGGGAGAGGTTTTTAGGTTCCAGGACTGCAATACATCCATCAGAGCCTTCCCGATAAGCCAGCGTCTCAAAAACTGCTTTACTGATGAAAGTGGTGTTGTCATTGTCGGAAAGTGATGCGAAAGATGCAGGGTCAGCAATTTCCGGACAAACATAAAGTTGCACCAGTTTAAAGTCGTTTGAAACGGCTATACCAATTTCCCGCAGGCCTTCTACCACTACGAGTTGCTGTTTGCGTCGTTCGCGCGATTTCTGCTGAAGTAACAACAGGTTTTTGATGCGAGGATTTTGAAAGCTGCTGATGACGTTGGTCATAAAGGTAGACTAAGGAAATATTGGTAACGGCAAAGTTAGGGATTTTTGGTTTCCTGAAGGGTAGGAGGCAAACTGCATATTTATTTGAACTTCCCAAAACCCGGAAAGGCAATATTCCCGTGTTTATTTTTCTTCAACTTTGTCAAGCAACCACATAAAATTTTTCCTTGCTTCAGCAGCATCCTGGCCGCAAAGGATTACTTCAGGCTGAAATCCCCTGCAAACCTTTGGTCTTTCTGGCTTGCCAAACAATTTGCAGTTCAACTCGCTGTCAAGCTGAATGCAGGCAACCATAGCCGGCTTTTCTTCAGGCATTCCCGGAATGGGAGAGCTTATAGAAGGGAAAATGCAACAGGCAGCGCAATTTGGGCGGCAGATCATTTTTAGAGTGTTGAGTTATGAGTGATCTGTGATATGTAACTGGTGATTGGTGATTAGTGATTGGTAATCGGTGATTAGGAATTCAATCCGGTGATCTGTGATCTGTGATCTGTGATCTGTAATCTGTGATCTGCAATCTGTTGATTTGTTGATTCGTTGATTTGTTGAGTTACATAGATGTAGAGTTGTTGAAAAATCAATTCGCGGGAATTCGCGTAATTCGCGGTTGAAATCTGTGATCTGTAAGCTGTAATCGGTGATCTGTGATCTGTAAGCTGCAATCTGCAATCTGTTGATTTGTTGAGTCGTTGAGCCGTCGCCTGGCCCCATCAGGCGGAAATGCGAGGAGGCCTGTCAGAAAACAAACTTGTTAATCTTGTCAAAAAAAGAATTGCCTGCCCGCATCTGCTGAATGGTGATTAGTGGTTAGGAATTCAATCCGGTGATCTGTAATCTGTGATCTGTGGCCTACCAGCCTCAGGCGGAATCTGTTGATTTGTTGAAAAATCAATTCGCGTTAATCCGCGTTTACCCCGTTTTTTCGGGGTAATTCGCGGTTGTAATCTGTGATTTGTTGATTTGTTGATTTGTTGAGCCGTTGAAACATGATTCGCATTAATTTGCGTTTACCCCGTTTTTTCGGGGTAATTCGCGGTTAATTGGTGATTGGTGACTGGGAATCGGTGGTTAGAAATTCAATCCCAATCCGCAATCTGCAATCTGCAATCCGCACTCAATATTGTGTATCTCTGCGTCTTTGCGTGATTCTTTAAATCTGCAATCCGCAATCAATACTTGCGTGTCTTTGCGTTTTTGCGTGATTTTTTAAATCCACACTCGCTATAGCTTAGGTCCCGCTGCTACCAGGCGTTTCCCCTCTTCACTATCGGTATATTTCTCAAAGTTATTGATGAAGCGTTGAGCCAGGTCTTTGGCTTTTTTGTTCCATTCTTCAGCACTGGTGTAGGTGTCCCGCGGATCAAGTATAGCAGGATTTACACCTTTTAACGCAGTGGGCACTTCAAGATTGAAATAAGGGATTGTTTTGGTTGGTGCCTCATCAATAGAGCCATCCAAAATGGCATCAATAATGGCGCGGGTATCCTTTATAGAAATGCGCTTGCCGGTTCCGTTCCATCCGGTATTCACCAGGTAAGCTTTAGCCCCGGCATGATTCATGCGTTTAACCAGTTCCATGGCATATTTTGTGGGATGAAGCGCCAGGAAGGCATTTCCAAAACAAGCCGAGAATGTGGGTTGCGGTGTGGTAACACCACGCTCAGTGCCTGCAAGTTTGGCAGTAAATCCCGAAAGAAAATGATAGGAAGTCTGATCGGCAGTTAACCTTGATACAGGAGGCAATACCCCAAAGGCATCGGCTGTAAGGAAAATAACTTTTTGGGCATGTCCGCCTTTAGAAACTGGCTTTACGATATTTTCAATGTGATAAATGGGATAAGAAACCCTTGTATTTTCAGTCTTTGAGGCATCTGCAAAATCAATGCTACCATCGGGTCTTACCACCAGGTTTTCGAGCAATGCATCCCGGCGGATGGCATGATAAATATCAGGCTCATTTTCTTCACTCAGATTGATGCATTTAGCGTAACATCCGCCTTCAAAGTTAAATACACCGTCATCGTCCCAGCCATGTTCATCGTCTCCGATAAGGGCACGCTTTGGATCGGCTGAGAGGGTTGTTTTGCCTGTTCCCGAAAGACCAAAAAATATTGCTACATCACCCTCTTTACCCATATTGGCAGAACAATGCATGGCAGCAATGCCTTTTAATGGGAGATAATAATTCATCATGGTGAATATCCCTTTTTTAATCTCACCGCCATACCAGGTACCTCCTATGATTTGCATGCGTTCTTTTAAATTGAAAACCACGAAGTTTTCGGAATTCATGCCCTGCTCTTCCCATTTGGGGTTGGTGGCTTTTGACCCGTTCAACATTACAAAATCGGGCTTAAAGTTTTCAAGTTCCTCCTCTGTGGGGCGGATGAACATATTCTTAATGAAATGTGCCTGCCAGGCTACTTCTACTATAAAACGGATGCTCAGCCTCGAGTCTTGATTGGCTCCTGCAAAGGCATCTAAAACATATAATTTTTTTCCCGACAATTGATCCACAACCAAACCTTTGAGGTAATCCCAGGTGTCGGGAGAAAGTGGTTTGTTGTCGTTTTTACCAACCGTTGACCACCAGATGGTATCTTTACTTACATCATCAAGTACGATATATTTATCCTTAGGCGAACGACCGGTGAATACTCCCGTATCAACAGAAACAGCCCCCGTATTGGTAAGTATTCCTTTTTCGTATCCTTCGAGGGAAGGATCCATTTCATGCTCGTAAAGTAAATCGAATGACGGATTATAGAATAGCTCTTTAACATTTTTAATTCCATATTGTGAAAGATCAATCGTTTTCCCACTAATAGTGAAAACGTCATTTTTTTCATTTTCCATAAGGTTTAAATTAGATGGTTTACGGGTATAAGTTTTGTTTTTCTGAATATTTCTGCCAGACAGAGCAGCAGTTTCAGCTAAATGCAAAATTAAACAATATTTAAATGTTTCAAATAAAATATACTATGAATCTAAGAAAGCTAAAATTTATTGCATTGCTGCATAAAAAAAACAGCCACTCAAAAGAATGGCTGTTGTGTAAATCAGGTGGAAGACAAATTTATTTTTTAGCTGCTTTTTTAGCTTTCTTATCTTTTTTAGCTGCTTTTTTGGCTGCCTTTTTAACTTTGTCTTTTTTCTTTGCTTTTCCTTCTTTTTCCAGTTTGGCTGCTTCTTTAATCGATGCCTGAGCAGAAGCAAGCCGGGCGATTGGCACGCGGAAAGGTGAACAACTTACGTAGTCCATACCCACACGATAGCAGAATTCAACCGATGACGGTTCGCCCCCGTGTTCACCGCAAATACCTACCTTAAGCTTGGGATTGGTTGAACGGCCGCGCTCAATACCCATGCGTACCAATTGTCCAACGCCTTCCTGATCAAGAACCTGGAAAGGATCGTGTTTCAGGATACCTTTTTCAAGATAAACAGGCAGGAATTTTCCGGCATCGTCCCTTGAATAACCAAAAGTCATCTGGGTGAGATCGTTGGTTCCGAAAGAGAAGAACTCGGCTGATTTGGCAATTTCATCGGCTACAAGGGCTGCACGCGGAATTTCTAACATGGTGCCTACCAGAAAATCGATGCTATCTTTACGCTCCTCAAACACTGTGGCGATGGTGTCGCGAACGATTTGTTCCTGCATCTGCATTTCTTCGAGCGTACCTGTGAGCGGGATCATAATTTCGGGAAGGGTCTTGATGCCTTTTTTCTTTAGGTTCAGGGCAGCTTCAATGATGGCGCGTGCCTGCATCTCAGAAATTTCCGGATAAGTGTTTCCCAGACGACAACCGCGGTGGCCAAGCATGGGGTTCACCTCTTCGAGATCGGATATTTTTTGTTTCACTTCTTCAATGGAAATACCCAAATCTTCTGCCAGCTCTTTTTGATTGGCTTCTTCGTGAGGAACAAACTCATGCAATGGTGGATCGAGCAGGCGAACGGTTACCGGCAGATCATGCATTGCTTCAAAGATGCCTTCGAAGTCCTGGCGCTGAATGGGCAGCAGTTTCTCCAGAGCCTTTCTGCGTCCGGTTTCATCGCCGGCCAGAATCATTTCGCGCATGGCACGGATACGGTCTCCCTCAAAGAACATATGCTCAGTGCGGCACAGACCAATACCTATGGCTCCGAATTTACGGGCAACCTGCGCATCACGGGGCGTATCAGCATTGGTACGCACACGCATGGTAGAATGTTTGTCGGCTAATTTCATCAGTTCGCCAAAGTCGCCGCTGAGTTCTGCTTCGCGGGTGTTGGTTTTGCCTTCATAAACTTCACCAGTGGTTCCATTAAGAGAAATCCAGTCGCCTTCTTTCAGGGTAAGCCCATCTACAACAAGTTTTCGTGCTTTATAATCAATCTTAAGCGATCCGGCACCTGATACACAGCATTTGCCCATACCACGAGCCACTACGGCTGCATGTGAAGTCATTCCACCGCGTGCCGTCAGAATGCCCTTGGCCAGATTCATGCCCTTGAGGTCTTCGGGCGAGGTTTCAATGCGCACCAGTATCACCTGATGTCCTTTGGCAACCCACTCTTCTGCATGGTCTGCAAAGAACACTATTTGACCTGAGGCGGCACCAGGTGACGCAGGAAGCCCTTTGGCTACTACTTTGGCTTTTTTAATCGCTTCAGCATCAAAAACAGGATGTAATAACTCGTCCAGCTTATTGGGTTCGCAACGCAGCAAGGCTTCTTCTTCAGTGATTATGCCCTGTTTTAGCATATCCATGGCGATTTTTACCATGGCAGCACCGGTACGTTTACCATTACGGGTTTGCAACATCCACAGTTTGCCATCCTGAATGGTAAATTCCAAATCCTGCATATCCCGGTAATGGTCTTCGAGTTTCTGCTCAGTTTCAAGCAGTTCTTTATAGATGGCCGGCATGGCTTCTTCAAGGGATGGGAATTTTGTTGCCCGCTCCTCTTCTGAAACATTGGCCAGTTTAGCCCAGCGTTTTGAGCCTTCTTTGGTAATTTGTTGCGGTGTGCGAATACCGGCAACCACATCTTCACCCTGCGCATTGATCAGGTATTCACCATTGAAAAGGTTCTCACCGGTGGCAGCATCGCGGGTAAAGGCAACGCCGGTTCCCGAATTCTGACCCATATTTCCGAAGACCATGGCCTGTACATTCACAGCAGTGCCCCATTCGTGGGGAATATTGTTGAGCATGCGGTAATATACTGCGCGCTCGTTCATCCAACTGTCAAAAACAGCCAACACAGAGCCCCACAACTGCTCCCAGGGATCAGTAGGGAAATCGTGTCCTGTTACATCTTTAACTGCTTTTTTAAAGCGTTTTACCATTTCTTTCAGGTCATCTACACTAAAATCGGTGTCCAGTTCAATGCCTTTTTCTTCTTTCATATGATCCATAATTTCTTCAAATGGATCAATGTCTTCTTTGGAGGCAGGTTTCATACCCAATACCACGTCGCCAAACATTTGTACGAAGCGGCGGTATGAATCCCAGGCAAAACGCTCGTTTCCGGTCTTCTTTGCAATTCCTTCCACGGCATCATCATTCAAACCCAGGTTCAAGACGGTGTCCATCATGCCCGGCATAGAAGCCCGGGAGCCTGAACGCACGGAGAGCAGCAAAGGATCGTTATGATCGCCAAATTTAACGCCCATAATATTTTCCACATACTTAACAGCAGCTTCTACTTCGGGGCGGATCATTTCAATCACTTTTTCCCGGCCCATGGCATTGTAATCGGTTGAAACTTCGGTGGTGATGGTAAACCCCGGAGGAACCGGAACCCCAATAAGGTTCATTTCGCAGAGGTTGGCACCCTTGCCTCCCAGCAGGTTTTTCATACTGGCATCACCTTCGGCCTTTTTATCCCCAAAGGTATAAACCGTTTTTCTGGTCTTGTCTTTTCCCATTTTGATTAGGTTTTATTGTTTTAATGAATAAATATTCCGTTAATTTCATGCAAAATATACTTGCCGAAACAAGGGTGCAAAGGTACGAAAAAAATCGCATCGAAATTTTAGAATATGTAAGGGAGGCGAACGGAGTTAAATAGTGGTACCAGGCTGAAATGTAACTGTTTGTATTTGCTTTTAACTTCTTTATTGTTTGTGAATTATGCAAGACATGGAAAAGGGCTTTAAATTTTGTTCTTGTTCTTTTTTATTTACTGAGCCAGTACCGCAAAAATTCTTCTTTGGTATATTTTACCAGTCCATGGGCTGGGTTGTAATTGATATCAATAAATGCCCTGATTTGAAGATGTGGAATCCTGAGCTCAATAATCTGGCCGATTAAAACAATTAAACTCTTCCAATGATTCATACCAGAAGCTAAATTCCCTGTCAATTAGAAAGTTAAAATATTCATCAATAACATTGTGGTTATCTTTTTCATAAAAATTTCATCTTTGCTTACGCCTCTGTTTTCAATTACTAATTCATACAAATCATTAGGGATTGTTTCATAAACACCACGCTGCAAATCAATAATAATAAAACGACAAGTGCCTTTTACCATTTTACAGCATGCAAATAAATTGAAATATTTCATATTAGAAAATTAGATGGCCTTAGAGATGGACTTGTAAAGCTCATGTAAGACGTATAGTATATTAAGGTGGCTGGCCTTTATCCAAAATTCCCTTACTCAGTTTGCAAAAATTAAGTGTGCTTAAGGCTCAATATCTGAACCCTCTGGCTCAATTTTCGAAAAAAAAGTGTTTGAGTGAGAGTCAATCTATGATGAAACAAGTTCGTCTATGTGTACAATATCCAATTTGTATTCCCATTTCCCGTATCTCATTTATCATCCTTTTTTAGTGGAATATGAAAAACACAAACTCATTGAGAGCTGCTCTGCTGTTCCGGTATTACCTTTGAAAATCAACTCATGGAGGTAATCAGGTTGCTGCTTTCAACGCTTAATCTCCACTTCAGCAACCGGATTCTAATATTCAAAAATAAACTCATTCAACTCTTCAATACTCGACTCAAAGTCAAAAGCATCATTCAGGCGGTAATAGTTGCCAATGTCGAAGGTGTATCCGTAAGCATGTTTTGCCAGTTCGAGGCGGGTATCTTCGAAAGTAAAAAGCAGCATTATTTCTTTTACCTGATCACTTAGCAGGCAGTTTGACGAAATTACCTGTTTGGCAATGGTAAGCCGGGTGTCGTCAAATGTTTTGCTGGCAATGGATTGTTTTACACTTTGAAAATCGCTGGGATGCATAGGGTAGGGGCAACCAACCGGCCCGTTGTAACCCGGCAATACGTAGGCTTGCTGATCCGGTGTAGGATAGCCACCCGTAGTTGTGGTGGTTGAATAAGAAGTAGTGGTTTGAGAAGTGGTAACCTGCGATCCATCATAAAGGCCACCGCCATTTACATTCATATTAATGTTTACGCCCGATTCACGATCATTAATATTAATTCCCATGGAAACCTTACCCTGGTGTAGCTGACCATAGCTCTCGCTGACCGTGGTGGTGGTTTGAGTTGTTGTGGAAGGTGGCGGAGCTTGTGTAGTATAAACCACTACCTGTTGGTTCGACGCCGGTGGAAATGTCTGGGCTATAGGTGCCTCGTTCATCCAGCGTACGATATACTCGTTTTTCTTGTTGAGTTTGATCACAAAGGTGCTTTCCATTCCCTGGTTGAACATTAGATTTTTGTCGATTTGCCCAAGGTTGGTATCATCAAAAATTACTTTTAGTTTATAACTGGGTGCTGGAAGATCCGTAATTTTTACATTGGTTTCAGGGGTGTTATTTTGCCGGACACCATTCAGTATAACAGTAAATCTTTCGCCATTTTCGGTAAAAAAGATAAGATTTGAGTTTTGAGCGAAAAGATTGGTGCAGGCAGTGAGAGAGAGCATCAATATTAAAAGCTTGTTTTTGAGTTTCATATGGGCATGATTTTTTTTAAATTAACAGATGAATAGGTTGATCACTAATTAATAAAAAGGTAACTCTATAATCTGTTTCTTCTTTCATGGTTTTATCAGGCATAAAGTCTCCTGCAAAAAAGCGATCGGTTTTCATTGAAATTCAATTTTTCCCAGCCGGCCCATGGCACGTTCAATGCTTTGCTGTCTCCGGAGTATATAGGCCGAAGGTGCCCCGGCATTCCATCGTCGCGGGTTGGGCAGCACTGCTGCAATGCGTGCCGCCTCACTTTTGTTCAGGTTAATGGCCGATTTATGGAAAAATGTTTCGGAAGCCATCTCTACACCATAAATACCCTCACCCATTTCAATTACATTCAGGTAAACTTCCATAATTCGTTTTTTGCCCCAAAAAATTTCGATGAGGCCGGTAAAATAAACCTCCAGGCCCTTTCGTAACCAGGTGCGGTCGGGCCACAAAAAAACGTTTTTGGCGGTTTGCTGACTGATGGTGCTGGCGCCCCGCATGGTTTTGCCTTTTTTATTCATCTCCCGCGCTTTGCGGATGGCATCGAAATCAATACCGTAATGTTTTAAAAAGTTGTTATCTTCCGAAGCAATCACTGCCCGTACCATATTTGGGCTAATCTGGTCTAAAGGCACCCATTTCCGTTTCGATTTTATTTTTTCTCCGGCCATAAGCTGTTCAGATATTCGAATAAGTTGCAGCGGGGTTACTGGTGGACGGACAAACCGGTATACTATGGTTACCAATATGGTAGAAAAGAAAAAGAAAAAAAGGAAGAACCTTATAATCTTTGATATTTTACGTATAATGCTGCGGGATGATAAACTCATTTTTTTATGGAAAAATTCTCTGCAAACCTAAGCAAAAATTGAAATTTTATGTAACTGTAAGGAAATTATATGCTAAGCTTAGGGAATTGTTTGCTTACATTTGTTGATTGTCAACCTGATTAAAAAGTGTATTACATCAATATAAACGGCCTATGAATAAAATTTGCATCCGCCATGAAGATAAATACAGGCATGAGCGGCGTTCACCACTTATCCCTGAGCATGTAAAAGAACTCATTAGAAGTAAAAAAGTCAACATTTTTGTAGAATCCTCAGAAAAAAGAATCTTTACCGATACGGAATATGCTGAGGCGGGAGCCACTATTGTAAAGGATACAAAAGACTGCAATGTGATCATGGGCGTTAAAGAGATACCCATGCAGCATTTTGAGCCTGAGAAAACATACGTTTTTTTTTCGCATACCATCAAAGGTCAGCCATATAATATGCCCATGCTGAAACGCCTGATGGATTTGAAGTGCAATTTAATCGACTATGAGCGCATCGTAAATGAGCGCGACCAGCGTATGGTATTTTTTGGTCATTATGCCGGTCTGGCCGGAATGATTGATAGTTTGTGGTCGCTTGGCATGCGTTTGAAAGTCCTGGGAATTGAAAGTCCTTTCAGTAAATTGAAGCAGGCCATTCATTTTCATTCTCTGGAAGAGGCTTTCAATGCCATTTCGGAAGTGGGCTATGAGATTGCAGGGCATGGACTGCCCGTTGAAATTCATCCGCTTACCATTGGTATTACGGGTGCCGGTCATGTATCGGCAGGAGTTCAGGAGGTGCTCAGCCTGCTTCCCGTAAAGGAGATTACCCCTGAAAACCTGCATTGTCTGGACAAGCGGCGGCATCTGCCCAAGAATCTTATTTACAAGGTGGTTTTTCACAAGCGTCATCTTGCGGTACATCGGGAAGGGCGTGCATTTAGTGATGAAGACTATAAGGCACATCCTGAAAACTATACCGGAATTTTCGAGAATCATCTACCCAATCTCAGCATGCTTATAAACGGTATTTACTGGGATGCGCGTTTCCCGAGACTCGTGACCAAACATTACCTTCGGGAGGCATTTGCAACCGGGGCATCCAAACTTCTGGTTATTGGTGATATCTCCTGCGATGTGAATGGCAGCATCGAAATCACACATAAAGGCACCGGCATTGACGAACCCGTTTTTGTGTATAATCCCAAAACAGATCGTCCAACCATGGGTTTTGAAGGAGAGGGGATTCTGGTTATGGCTGTAGATATATTGCCCACCGAATTGCCGCGCGATGCTTCCCGCGAATTTTCTGATGCCGTGTTTACTTTAATAAAACCTCTGGCAAATTGCGATTTCTCCAGGCCCTTTGCCGAACTCAATCTCCCCCGCCCACTTAAAAAAGCTATGATTTTGCATCATGGGAAGCTTACGCATGATTATAAGTATATGCAGGAATTTTTGATGTGATGAGGAGTTGATGTGTTGATGTACTGATGTGTTGAGTAATCAGTGATCAGTAATCTGTGATCTGTAACTGGTGATTGGCGATTAGTGATTGGCGATTGGAAATTCAATCCGGACCGGAGTGATGAGGCGGAGCTCACCGAAGGTAAATCTGCAATCGGCAATCTGTTGATTTGTTGAGGCGTTGATTTGTTAAGGCGTTGAGTCATTGCCTGCCCGCAAGCGCTACAAGCGCGCTATCACCGGAGTAATCAGTGATCAGTAATCTGTGATCTGTAACTGGTGACTGGTGGTTGGTGGTTAGGAATTCAATCCGAAGTCAGCAATCCGCAATCTGCAATCAAAACTTGCGTTCTTCTGCGACATTGCGTCCTTGCGTGATTCTTTAAATCCGCAATCTAAAATCTGAAATTAAACATATTATGAAACGAATTTTAATTCTTGGTGCAGGCATGGTGGCCCATCCGATTGTAAACCATTTGTTAACCAAAAACCACTTTGTAACGGTGGCCAATCCCGATGTGGAGCGGGCAAACCAATTGATTCACGGATTTACCACTGGAAAGGCGGTATACTGGACCATTGACGATCCGGAAAGCCTTGAAACCATGGTGGCAGATCATGACATCACGGTAAGTCTGCTGCCTTTTGCACTTCACGTTAACGTTGCAAAAGCATGTATCAAACATAGGAAACCCATGGTTACTACTTCATACATCAGCCCGGAGATGCAGGCGTTGGATGCTTCTGCAAAAGAAGCCGGTATCATCATTTTAAATGAAATGGGTCTGGATCCCGGTATTGATCACATGTCGGCCATGCGCATCATCGATAAGATTCATGATAGGGGAGGTGTAGTTGAAGAGTTTTATTCCTTTTGTGGCGCACTGCCAGCTCCCGAAGCTGCCGACAATCCATTTAAATACAAATTCTCATGGAGTCCGAAGGGGGTTATTATGGCTGGAAACAACGATGCGCGCTATCTCCATCAGGGTCAAATTGTGGATTTACCCACCAAAGATTTGTTTAAGCATCCTATTGTTGTTGACTTTGATACAGTTGGTAAGCTGGAAGTTTATCCCAACCGCGATTCGGTTGCTTACATGGATATTTATGGCATTCCGGAAGCCAGAACCATGATGCGTGGCACATTCCGCTATGAAGGCTGGTGCGAAAGTATGGATCTGATAAAAAGACTGGGACTGATCAGCAGTCAAATTATTGACATGAAAGAGATGGCCTATGCTGATTTACTGGCTCATACAGCCGGCATCAACAATATACCCGGACTTCGGGCAGAGATTGCTGAAAAATTCGATATTTCCCCCGATTCAAAAGGGCTTGAAGCCCTGGCCTGGCTGGGTTATTTCAGCGATGAGCCCATTGGCAGGGAAGTGGAGACCCCTTTTGAAGTTACCAGTGATCTGATGATTAGCAAGATGGATTTGGGGCTACATGAGCGGGATATGGTAGTTATGCAGCACACCTTCCTGGTACTTGGTGCCAATGGGGAAAAAGAAGTAATCCGTTCGCGCATGCTTGATTTCGGCAGTCCCGCAACAGATACCTCGGTGGCGAGAACCGTTGCGCTTCCCGCTGCTCTGGCAGTGGAAATGATTTTATCTGGTAATATCAGTGAAATGGGCGTATTCCGGCCGGTGATTCCTGCGATATACCATCCGGTACTCAGTGAATTGGAAAAGCTGAATATCCGGATAACAGAAGAATTTGGGCTTCCCGAATCTGAAAATATCAGGTAAGATGTTTTTTTTGATTTTTGATGCATCCATTTTAATTCTGATGGCAATGTGTACCTTTGTACCGGTATATTATAGTTAAGACTAACAAATATGGCACTTACATCATTTGGTAAATGGATTGGAGGCGGTTTAGGCTGGGCTTTGGGCGGTCCCATAGGCGGGATTCTTGGGTTTATTTTCGGCTCAATGTTCGACAGCATGCAGATTGACCAATACGAGCAAAAGGGGTTTACACCTACCCAACAGGGCGATTTTAAAGTGAGCCTGGTGGTTATGATTGCGGCCATTATGAAAGCCGACGGACACATCCTCAAATCGGAACTCAGCTTTGTTAAACAATTTCTGCGTGCGCAGTTTGGCGATTCTGAAGCAGAAAGGCTGCTCTTACTCCTCAGAGAAATACTCCGACAAGACCTGGATGTGGATGAGATCTGTGAGCAGATTCAGGAAAATATGGAATATCCTTCCCGGCTTCAACTGGTGCACTTGCTTTTCGGAATAGCCGCAGCAGATGGTATTTCACATCAGGCGGAGGTTTCTGTACTTAAACGAATGTGCCTGCATATGGGTATTCGGGCCAGTGATTTTGATTCCATACAGGCAATGTTCATTAAAAGCACCGGGAGTGACTACCGTGTGCTCGAAATCGAGCCTTCTGCTACTGATGACGAGGTGAAGAAAGCTTATCGCAAAATGGCCCTTAAATACCATCCCGATAAGGTATCCCACCTGGGCGAAGATGTACAAAAAGCCGCTAAAGTTAAATTTCAGCAACTGAATGAGGCTTATAATAACATTAAAAAGGAGCGGGGAATGCCTTAAATTTTCTCTTTGATGGTTTTTAATTTCATCAGGTGAATGGTTACGCCAATGCCAACAGAAAGTAAAATCAACCAGATATACCATTTGTGTGGAGCAAACCAGGCCGAAGAGCCTAAAGTAATCCATAATACGAACAGCGCAACCAGCCGGTGGTGTGGGTCAATGCCCTTCTTTTCACGGTAATTTCTTAAATACCGGCCAAATATTTTATTTTTATTCAATCGGGCATTCAGCCTGGGTGATGAGCGCACAAAACACCAGGAGGTGATTAGCAGAAATGGAGTGGTAGGCAGTAAGGGCACAACAACACCAATGGCACCAATAATTAATGATATACTTCCTGCAATAATAAGCAGCCAGCGCTTCATCCTGAATCCGGATTTATTGGCTTTGGGCTTTCCAGACTTTCCTACCAGATTCAAAACGGGTTGTCCCGGCATATGCTGAGGTTCTCTTTTCTTTTGTAAAGGTCTGGCAGTTTTATTCATGTTATATAAAGTAGCAGGCTTATTGTTCAATGGCTCTTCTTAAGAAACGGTTTAATGGATACAATGTTTTGAAGATAGCAGATACATTATGGCTAAATTCCGGTGCAAGTATGGCTTCATCATTGATGTGATGGCTACCAATATAGCTCCGGTGCATCAGCAAATGAATGTGAGAAAAATCTTTCGGGAAATCACGTGGGGGTCGTTTCAGACTGTCTTCCGATGAAAGTGAACCAAATACCCTTTTAAAATCAGTATCGTTAACAATGGCATGCATTTCATCGGCATTAAAATAAATTTCCTGTCTGACCTTTTTCAGCATTACCGGGTCAGGCTGGTACATTCCCCCGCCGGCAAAAGAAGCACCCGGCTCAATATGGATATAATATCCGGGCAACATGCTTTTGCGACCGCCCTGAGCGATATAGGCACCAAAATGATTTTTGTAAGGAAGTTTGTTGGGTGAAAACCTCACATCCCGGTAAATTCTAAATATACATTCTTTTGGTTCCGCTATGCCTATAGAGGTATCAAAGCCGGTAATGCCGGCAATTATTCCGGAAAGAAGCTGTTCAAAATTAACCCTGGCCTCATCGTAATACGCTTTGTTTGCCTGAAACCATTCCCGGTTATTGTTTTGTTGAAGCGATTTAAGATAGTCTAATATAAGATTCATGAAAAAGTTAAGATTGTTAAGAAAATTTTTACCGGTTTGAGCCCTGGTTTGAGTTAAAGTTTTATATTTAACGATTGAAAATCCGGTATGGTTTTTACAACGTCATTATCTTATAAAAGTTGCGGATGAAAAGAAATTTATTGAGCGGTTGTCTGCTGTTATTCTTCCCTTTGTGGCTTATGGCCGGAGGGGATAATCGTCCCACCGGTGCGCGGTCTGCCGCTATGGGGCATGCTTCGGTTGCCCTGGGTGATCTGTGGTCTGCGTTTAACAATCAGGCGGGACTGGCCCGGGTGGAAAATATATCGGCGGGGGCATATTATGAAACCCGATACATGCTTAAAGAGCTTGGTTATAAAGCGGGAGCCGTGGTATATCCCGGCAAAATGGGTGTAATTGCGCTGAGTTTTAATCATTTCGGATATTCGGCGTATAACGAGAGTAAAATAGGCCTGGCATATGCCAAAGGCTTTGGGAAACATCTCTCCTTCGGTCTTCAGCTTGATTATCAGATGGCACGTCTTGCCGAAAGTTATGGCAACCGCAATTTCGTTACATTTGAAGCGGGCATGCAGGCCAACATCACTAGTCAACTGGTATTGGGGGCACATATTTATAATCCCATCAGTGCAAAACTCTCTGAATATAATGATGAAAGGGCCCCGGTTATTTTTCGTCTGGGTGCTGCCTATAAGCTTACCCCCGATATATTAATCACTTCCGAAGTCGAAAAGGATATTAATCTAAAGGCCAATATCCGCGCTGGTCTCGAATACCGGCTAATTCCGCTCATTCATCTAAGAGCAGGAATTTCAACAAATCCGGGATCCAATTCATTTGGAGTGGGCATATTTACCGGCGACTTTGTTATCGATGTGAGTGCTTCCTATCATCATGTACTTGGATTTTCACCACAGGCTTCTTTACAATATAAATTCTGATCGATGAAAACAAAGCAGCCCTGGTTCATGCTGATATTTCTCTTTATCAGCTTTCCTTTTGCCCTGGCTCAGGTTGATCCTGAGGTGAACCAGGCCGGCAAGAGTCCGCAACTCGAAGATAAAATTGAACAGCTTTCTGCACAAACAGATGCTGAACTCGATTATTCGGAACTGGTGGATGAGTTGCTTCAGTATATTCAGCACCCGATTAATCTGAATAAAGCCACAGAACGTGAACTCAGGCAGTTGCAACTGAATGATCTTCAAATGTATAATTTGAGCAATTACATACAACAATATGGCGAACTTACCAGTATTTATGAACTCAATCTTGTAGAAGGTTTTGATAGTACACTTGTTTCTGCAATTTCACCCTTCATTACGTTTCAACTGGAGCCGCCCGGGGCAAAAATAACATTCAAAAACCTCATCAGCCGCGGACGTCATCAGGTGCTTACCCGCTACCAACGCATTATCGAACCACAATTGGGTTATTCCTGGGCTTCAGACTCACTGTTACAGATAAAACCCAATGCGCGTTACCTGGGAAGTCCCGATAAATTGTATGTGCGTTATGGCTATAATTTTTATAACCGGGTGCGCTTTGGCATTACCATGGAAAAGGATGCCGGAGAAACACTCTGGCCTGACAATGATACACTTAAGAAAGGTTTTGACTTTTATAGTGCCCATTTTTATTATCGCGGCAATAAGCTTGTTAAGCATCTGGCTTTAGGCGACTATCATCTTGCTTTTGGACAGGGGCTGACCATGTATAGCAGTCTTGCTTTTGGAAAGTCGGCTGAAGCCATTACCAACCGGCGTATTACCCAACCCGTAAAACCCAACACGGGTGCCAATGAAAACCTGTTTATGCGGGGAGCGGCAACCACACTTTCGCCACTGAAACAAATGGATGTTACCTTATTCTTTTCTGATAAAAAAGTGGATGCCAGCGTTAAGGGTAACGATAGCCTGAGCGCCGAGGAAGTGTACATCAGTTCGTTACAGGAGTCGGGCTACCACCGTACTCCGGGTGAATTGGCTGCTAAAAACAGCATCCGGCAAACCGTATATGGCGCCAATGTTCAATCGCGGATTAAAATGTTCAGGATTGGAGCCACTGCTATGCATACGGCCTTTGACACACAGATTAAACCGTCCGGGTCACTTTATCAGACCTTTAATTTTCAGGGAACGGCATTGGATAATTATGGGCTGGATGTAGTGGCGATACTTCGCAAGCTGACTTTCTTCAGCGAAGCTGCCTATAGCAGTAAGGGCGGTCAGGCCCTGATTGCGGGAGCTACCGCAACGCCCGACCCCCATCTGGCCATATCGATAATATACCGTAATTATGGCCGTGATTATCAGAGCTTTTTCAGCAATGCATTTGCAGAGGGCAGTTCTAATGCCAACGAAAAGGGGGTATATCTTGGTATGTTTACCCAATTACATCGCAAGCTTAGCCTTTCAGCTTATGCTGATTATTTTAGATTTAACTGGTTGCGCTTCCGGGTAGATGCCCCCTCCAGGGGAGTTGAATACCTGGGACAGCTCAGTTATAATCCATCGCGTTATACCCTTATACAATTGCGATACCGGTATAAACAGAAACAATTGAATCCTTCCGATAATCTGTCCTATACCGATTATCCCGAACCCGAAACCCGGCAAAATCTGCGTCTGCACTTCAGCATTAAAACCCAGGCCAGCATTACACTCAAAAGTCGCATTGAAACTTTGTGGTGGTCCATGCCAGGCTTCGATACCCGTCGCGGATTCCTCATTTATCAGGATGTAATCTGGAATCCTGAAAATAAACCCTGGCTGCTTAACATGCGTTATGCGCTGTTTGATTCCGATACCTATAACGAGCGTCTGTATGCATATGAGAGTGATGTATTGTACGCTTTTTCAATTCCTTCCTATTATTATAAGGGCAACCGTTTTTACCTGATGGCCCGGCTCGACCTCGGACGAAATGTTGATGTATGGCTTAGATATGCCATCACGCACTATACCAATCAGCTAACGGTCGGTTCAGGCCTTGACCTTATTGAAGGAAATCGTAAGTCAGAAATTAAGGTGCAGTTGAGGCTGAAATTATAAACAAGCATTTATTGTTGTCGTCAATCAGTTAATTATTTGTATAGCTGAAATTTTTGGTTATTTTTGCTTCCCGAAACGCACATAACACAATGACACAATAATCATTTAACTTTTAAACTATGTTCAAAAAACATCCCAAAGGACTACTGGCGGCAGCGTTAACCAATATGGGCGAACGCTTCGGTTTCTACATCATGATGGCTATTCTCACATTGTTCATTTCTGCAAAATTTGGCTTGTCAGAAATAACAACAGGATACATCTACTCCGTATTTTATGCATCTATTTACGTGCTTGCCTTAATTGGAGGTCTGATCGCTGACAAGACACAGAACTACAAACGCACCATCATGTGGGGTCTCATCCTCATGGCTGTAGGTTATTTTATCATTGCTTTCCCAACACCTACACCAGTGCCACATTTCGCACTCTATCTTACACTTACCTGTTTTGGACTTTTGGTAATTGCCTTTGGAAACGGCCTTTTCAAAGGTAATCTGCAGGCTCTGGTTGGACAGATGTATGATAAAAAAGAATATAAAGAACGCATACGCCAGGAATATGGTGTAGACAAAAGGGGACAGGTACTTGATATGAGAGATACCGGCTTCCAGTTGTTCTATATGTTTATTAATATTGGCGGTTTCTTTGCTCCCTTTATTGCTATTGCTGTTAGAAACTGGTGGCTGAAGTTCAATGGCTTTGATTACAATGCACAGCTTCCAGAACTGGCTCATCAATACATAGGGAATGCCTCTGCAATGAGCACTGAACAAATGAATAATCTTCAGACTTATTCATCCCAGGTAATGCTTGACGGTTCCGTGGTAACCGATTTAACCCAGTTCAGCAATGATTATCTGAACGTTTTCAACCGCGGCTTTCAGTATGCTTTCTTTGCAACCATTATTGCCCTTGGTATTTCACTGATAATCTACTTAGTGAATCAAAGTAAATTCCCTGATCCCGGAACATCTGATGTAAAACTCAAAAAAGGCGAGAAAATTGCCCGCGAAGAAGTCACTATGGCTGCATCAGAAATCAGACAGCGTATTTACGCATTGTTCGCAGTGTTTGGCGTAGTAATTTTCTTTTGGTTTTCCTTTCATCAAAATGGATACTCTTTAACCTATTTTGCAAGAGATTACATTAACCTTGATGCAATAGATATAAACCTGGGGTTCACTTCACTCAAGGGTGCAGAGATATTTCAGTCCATCAACCCATTTTTTGTGGTTCTGCTAACACCGATTATCATGTGGGTATTTGGTGCGCTTAAGAAAAGGGATATGGAGCCTTCCACACCAAAGAAGATTGGCATAGGTATGGGTATCGCCGCATTGGCTTATGTGTTTTTCCTTATTGTCTCCATTTCGCTTCCCGATAAATCTGCCCTGGCTACCATGTCAACCGATCAGCTTGCCATGATGAAACTTACACCCTGGGTTATGGTAGGAATGTACTTTATTCTTACTGTTGCCGAGTTGTTTATTTCGCCATTGGGGCTGTCATTTGTATCAAAAGTGGCACCTCCTCACCTTCAGGGTATCATGCAGGGAGCCTGGCTTGCAGCTACTGCTGTAGGTAATAGTTTGCTTTTCATTGGTGGAATTCTGTATACATACGTTCCACTCTGGGCCTGCTGGCTGGTGTTTGCAGTTGCATGTGCCCTTTCTATGATTGTGATGCTTTCCATGATAAAATGGCTGGAACGGGTAGCCAGATAATCCGAACCTGTTATTTTTAACTTAAAAGGCTGTCCGGTTGATGCGGGCAGCCTTTTTTGAAAAAAAATAAGCACTAACTTTGTTTCTGTTATGGATAAGTTTTCCGGGAAGCGATACAATTCCTATAATGAATATTTCAAACGGACCTTTGGCAGCCGGGTTCAGAAGGTTTCTATTGATGCCGGCTTTACCTGCCCCAACCGCGATGGAACCGTAGGTTATGGAGGGTGCACCTATTGCAACAATAAAGCTTTTAATCCATCCTATTGTGAACCAGCAAAACCGGTTACACAACAAATCAATGAAGGGATAGCATTTCATAAGATCAGGTATCGCCGGGCCACGAGTTATCTGGCTTATTTTCAGACTTATTCCAATACTTATGCGTCCCTTGAGCGGCTCAGACCCATTTATGAAGAAGCATTAAACCACCCTGATGTGACCGGTTTGGTTATTGGCACTCGTCCCGACTGTATGGATGAGGGAAAGCTGCGATATTTCAGCGAACTGGCCAAAAGAAGGTATGTAATTATTGAATATGGCATTGAAACTACCAATGAACAAAGCCTAATTAACCTGAACCGCGGCCACAATTATGTACTTACCGCCGAAATGATCCATAAAACAGCAGCTTATGGCATTAAAACAGGCGCCCACCTGATTTTTGGACTTCCCGGTGAAACGCGTGATGAAATGCTGGACAGGGCAGCCATTATCTCAGCATTGCCGCTTACCACTGTAAAATTTCACCAGTTACAGATTATAAATGAAACTGCCATGGCACGGGATTATCGACACCATCCAACGAAATTCAGGTTATTTAGCCTTGAAGAATATGTTCATTTCATTGTAAGGTTTATTGAACGCCTGAACCCTGAAATTGTAATTGAACGCTTTACAGGTGAAGTTCCGCCCCGCTTCCTGGCAACCACGGGGTGGGGAAAGATACGTGCCGATCAGATAGTTCATTTAATTGAAAAAGCATTGGAGAAACAGAATACCTGGCAGGGGAAGTTGTTTCTGAGCGGTGAGGATGAGCGGGTGAGTGATAAGAGGTAAGCGGTGAGAGATGAGCGGTGAGCGTGAGTCTGGATTCTTAGTTCCGATGATTATTGAGAGGTTAGAGGTTAGAGGTTAGAGGTTGGAGGTTAGAGGTTAGAGGTTGGAGGTTAGAGGTTGGAGGTTAGAGGTTAGAGGTTAGAAGATAGAAGATAGAAATTCTCTCCCCGTCTCCTTTTAGTGATCAGTGATCAGTAATCTGTTGATAAGTTGAGTTGTTGAGGAGTTGAGACGTGGGTCTCCCCGTCC
>SWCA01009080.1_pt1 | contig 97618 bp, 81 predicted proteins | sample 4692961 | NCBI WGS metagenome assembly SWCA01 (sample SAMN10267275, study PRJNA491770) | bioreactor metagenome | isolation source: DHS bioreactor inoculated with | place: Japan: off Shimokita Peninsula | reverse complement strand
ACTTTTGTGGGTGTCTTCGGAAAATCAGGGGCAGGAAAATCCACCCTGGTAAACGTTCTCACTGGCGTAGACAGCCTTACTGAAGGAGAACTTTGGATTGATGGCTTTCCACTCCACCATACCAGCCAGGAGAAAATCACCCGTTGGCGGGGTAAAAATGTAGGAGTCGTTTATCAATCATTTGAATTATTAAACCAGATCAACATTCTGGACAATGTCATGTTACCTTTGGATTTAAATGGCAATTATGCCCGTGGAAGCAGTGCAAAACGCGCTTTGCAGCTATTAAGGCACTTAGAAATCGAAGAACATGCCTACAAATCGCCGGCAGCCATCTCTGGCGGCCAACGCCAACGAGTCGCCATTGCAAGGGCGTTAATCAATAACCCGCCAATCATTGTAGCGGATGAACCAACAGGCTCATTAGATTCTCAGACCAGTATGGTGATCTATAAAATATTCAAACAAATCGTTAAATCGGGCAAAACAGTATTGATGGTTACCCACGATCGACAACTGCTACCTATGTTTGACCATATCTATTTATTGGTGGATGGCATGATCAAAAAAGAAGCCAAAAGAGGGGTGAATGCCTGATTTAAACCAATTCCCTGCCTTCATTAAATTGATCAATTTAAGCAAGATCTATCAAGTAGCCTCCATGCAATTTGTGGCATTGAAAGATATTAGCATTGCTTTTCATCAACATGAATTTACCGCCGTAGTCGGCCGATCTGGCAGTGGAAAATCTACTTTAATGAATATGATCACCGGAATTGATAAACCAACCTCAGGCAAAGTCATGGTCGATGGCATGCAAATTCATCATCTTTCTGAAACTGAAATGGCGAAATGGCGCGGAGAAAATCTGGGCATCGTCTTTCAGTTTTACCAGTTGATTCCGGTTTTATCCCTGATGGAGAATGTCATGCTGCCCATGCAGATTGCAGACAAATTTTCCCATGCCGAACGATTAGAGCGAGCGCACGGGCTGCTAAGCCAGGTAGGTTTGGAAAAATATACTCATCAGCGTCCCTACATGGTTTCAGGGGGTCAACAGCAAAGTACTGCTATTGCGCGGGCATTGGCCAATGATCCCCCGATCATCATTGCGGATGAACCTACTGGAAACCTGAGTTCCAGTGAAGCAGAAAAAATCTTCAGCATATTTCAGACATTATCAACATCCGGAAAAACAATCATCATCGTCACCCATGATGAAGACCTGGCAAAACGGGCAAAACGAGTTCTAAAACTTGTCGATGGCCGATTGGCGATGGAAAATGGCACTCCTTACGAAACACCCATTCCTTTGGAGCAGAAACAATGAAGCCCCGCTGGAAGAAGGTTTTTGCCGATTTTTGGGAAAACAAAGCCCGTTCATTTTTGATCATAGCATCGATATCAATTGGCATTTTTGCAGTTGGCGTTGTGGGGGTTGGGTACTTTGTCATTCCAGAAAGCATGGAAGCAACTTATCTATCCACAAACCCGGCTAATATTCAAATTCAGACTGATCCTTTTGATGAGGATCTCATCAAATCAATTCAAAAAATTAAAGGGGTCAAAGATGTCGCTGGAAGAACAACCATCACAGCGAAAGTGAAAAATCCAAAAACTAGTGATTGGCTCTCATTCAGTATCATTGCGGTAGAAGATTTATCCGATCAACGCATTAAAGTCCTTGAACTGCGAAGCGGTAAATTAATCCCGGGCAAAAATGAATTGCTCATTTCTGAAGATTCTCTGGAAACCTTGCCCGTATCACCCGGCTCTTCAATAATTGTAGAGTTGCCAGACGGAACACAAAGAAATTTCGCTATAGCAGGGACGGTTATCGATTACAGTTCTGATCTGGCGATCACTTTTAACCAACGGACAGGATTCATTAATCTGGAAACGCTGGATTATTTATATCTTCCGCGACAATACAATTCATTACTCGTAACCGTTAGCGGTGACGCAAACGACCTTGCAAACATAGAGGCTGTTGCCAGCTTGGTCAATAAGGAAATTAAAAATACTGGCCGTCGAATTCTCAGTCAATCTGTAGCCCGTTCAATCGATCAACCATTTGCCAACTATACTGATGCGTTATCCGTCATCATCAGTTTCATTGGGTTATTTATTTTAATTCTGAGTAGTTCGTTGATCGTCAATACAATGAACGCCTTGATGGCTCAGCATGTGCGTCAAATCGGGGTGATTAAATTAATTGGCGGATTAAGAAATCAAGTCATCGGCATGTATCTTGCTTTGGTATTTTTTTTCAGTTTGATCTCATTTTTGATTGCCATCCCAGCCAGTGCGTATGTCGGCAGAATGCTTGCTGCAAATACATTGCCTGCGTTAAATGGAAAGTTATTTACATCCAATTTATTTATTTTTCTACCAGAAGTCATCATCATCCAGGGATTTGTAGCTGTATTGATCCCCATCCTGGCGGCTATGAAACCCATTATTCAGGGTGCCAGTGTTCCAATTCATAAAGCGCTCACATCCAGCCTGATTAACCAGGCGGTTAAACCAGGTAAATTTGATCTGTGGCTGGATAGTATTCGCTACAAGAGCGGCATTATCACCCTTGGGTTTCGGAATACATTTCGTCAAAAAGGACGTTTGCTCCTGACCATCTTCACATTATCACTTGGTTGTGCAATATTTATCTCCGTATTTAATGTAGAACTTTCATTAACCAATCAGATTGATAAAGTGCTTCAATACAATCAGGCAGATATTTTTCTCAATTTGGAAAGGAATTACCCCATTGAGGAGATCAATCAGCAACTGCAACAAGTCCCAGGTGTGGAATTCTCCGAAGCCTGGTTGGCAACGACTGCTTTGTTACAAACCTCCAGTAAAACCGAGAATGTCTTATTTGTCGCTCCGCCAGAGGAAAGTTCGCTGGTAAAACGAGTCGTAAATTATGGAAGATGGGTACTGCCGGACGAAAAAAATACCATCGTTGTTAATGATGCCTTCTGGAATACTTTTTCTTTGTTGAAACCCGGTGACCAGATTGTTTTAGAAGTTGCAGGCAAGGAAGCCTACTGGACGGTTGTCGGTATCTTTCATTACACCGGGCTGGATCAGAAATATGCGTTTTCCTCGTTCAATAGTCTGGCAGAAGTTCTGAATACGCACTCCCACGCACTGTCATACCGGGTTGTCACGCAGCAACATGATCTGAACTATCAAATGGAAATGGCAACCTTGATTGATCAGCATCTGACTGCATCCGGTTATAGAGTGAGTTCCATCACCGCCCGCGAAGAAATCGTTAAACAGGGTCTGGAAAAAATCCAAATATTAATTTATTTATTGTTGTTTTTATCCGTTTTAACCGGCATTGTGGGTGGGATTGGACTGAGTGGAACCCTCAGCCTGAATGTAATGGAGAGAACAGCAGAAATCGGGATTTTGCGGGCTATCGGCGCCTATAATTCTGTCATCATCCGATTGGTCACCTTTGAAAGCTTAATCATCGGACTGACCAGTTATGTCATTGGCATTCTGGTCTCACTTCCAATCTCATACGTCCTCACGAACCTGGTAAACCGTGCAATATTTGGGGCAGGATCCGACCTGGTTATTACTCCCAAAGGCTTCATTCTGTGGTTTTTTATCCTGATATTTCTTTCTCTGATTGCCAGTTATATCCCTGCTCGCAATGCTTCCCGACTGACAATTCGCGAGGTGTTGGCTTATGAATAAAAAATTCAATTCACTTTTTGAGGTATTTATATTCAAAAAAATAAAAGTGCGTGAAGTGGAGGAAAAAATGCGCAAAAGTTTCTTCTTAATCCTAACAATGCTGGGATTTACCTGCCTGTTAGCGGCTTGTGATCGTTTTACGGTAACTCAACCAACCCCGGTAGTTTATGAATCAGTTGAGGAAGATTTATCAGGCTGGATCATTTCGGATGGCGAAGTTGTACCAAACAATGACCTTCAAATCTTTTCTATTGCCAATGGTCGTGTGGCAGACGTCTTCGTGGAAGAAGGTCAAATTGTCCAGGCAGGGCAGGTATTGCTCCGTCTGGAAACCCCGGATCAATTAGTAGCCGAACTAAAATCCGCTCAACTGGATCAATTAAAAGCTCAGCAAGCGCTGGATGATCTACATTTAAGCGGAAATCTCTACAAACAAAAAGCATACCAAAGAGTATTGGATGCACAATTAGCCAGGAGAGCTGCCCTGGCTGCCTGGGATGAATTTGATAAGGATCAATATGATGAAGATTTGGAAACCATGAAAGAGGATGTGATTGATGCCCGCCAGGATTTAGATGATGCCAAAGAAGATCTAAAAGATTTTCTTGATTTGGAGGAAGATAATCCCCAAAGAAAGAATCGCCAGAAGGATGTGGATGATGCCCAATTGGCTTTGAATGAATTAGAACGGGAACAAGCTGCATTAGAGCAAACCTACGAACAGCTGCAACTGAACCTCGACCACACAAAAGCAGAAGAAGATACTGCCTGGGATGAGTATCGAAAATTCAAACAAGATAATGTCCCGGCTGACAAATTAACGCTGCTGGAGGATCAATTAATTGCCGCCAATACAAGGATGGCTGCATTGGAAGCCAGTATCGCTGATCTTGAAATTACCACACCAGTAGATGGAACTGTGGTCAGGATGGATCTACAGTCGGGAGAATGGGTTACTGCAGGTCAGTTAATGACAATGATCGCAGATTTTTCCACCTGGTTTGTAGAAAGTACAGATACAAACGAGAATAAAATTGTCGATATCCAGGTCGGTGATTTAGTTACATTGGAATTTGACGCATTTCCGGGTGAGAGTGTGCGCGGCAAAGTAATTGAAATAAAGGACCTGCCCATCATAAAATATAGCGATGTTATCTATCCGGTACGCATCGAATTAATGGAAAATGAACTTCCCCTGCGCTGGAAAATGTCCGTGGTGATAAAAATTGAGAAGTAGGACTAAATATTCAGAATAGGCTTGACAATAATTTTCTATATATGGATTATATTAACTAAATATTAGTATAAAACTAATGACTGGTTAATAATGAGTAAAGGAAACTATTTAACTACCTTATTACGATCACGGAAAACTGCCTTTTCTTTAAAAGATATTGCCTTGCTCTGGCATGAGACCTCGACAAACGCAACCAGCGTACGGTTAAATTATTATGTTAATAAAGGTGAACTTTACCGAATTCGCAAAGGGTTGTATGCAAAAGATAAAAATTACAATCGTTATGAGCTCGCCACCCGTATTTTAACCCCTGCTTATGTAAGTTTTGAGACCATTCTCGTGAATGCAGGAGTCATATTTCAATTTTATGAGCCTATTTTTCTAGCTTCCTATACAACCAGAAAAATTTTCGTGGATCAGCAATACTACCATTTTCAAAAATAAAAAATGAAGTGTTACTCAATGGAATCGGCATTAAACATGAAAATGAAACCTCGTTTGCAACCAAAGAACGAGCCTTATTGGACACCCTATATCTGAATAAAAATTACTACTTCGATAATTTGGATGCAATTAATTGGGATTTTGTTTTCGAAATTCTTCCGATTTATGAAAATAAACGATTAACCAAAAAAGTTTCCTTTTTACGTCATCAGGTGGAAAACAAATAACATGACCATCAATATAACCCTTCATAAAACAATTCTTTTTCAGATATTAAAAGAAATCTATACGAACACAAAAATCTCCCCTTATCTGGGATTTAAAGGTGGAACGGCTGCTCTTTTATTTCATGGATTGGATCGATTCTCGATTGATCTCGATTTTGATCTGATTGATGAAAACCAATCAGATATTGTATTTGAGGAATTGCTAAAAATTATAGAAAAATTCGGATCGGTAAAAGAAACCTACAAAAAAAGGTTTAGCCTGTTTTTTATGATCTTTTATGAGGATAAATCCAGAAATATAAAAATTGAGATTAACAAAAGACAATTAGGCTCAAAGTATGAGATAAAATCTTATCTGGGTGTCTCTATGCAGGTAATGCTGTTAGAAGATATGGTTGCTAACAAGTTATTGGCAATGTACGAAAGGATGGATGATACCAGCCGAGACATCTATGATGTCTGGTATTTTCTCAAAACAAGATCCCCCATCAATAAAGCAATCGTTGAAAATCGGTCCGGTCAACCTTTTGATGAAGTTGTAAAGAGATTAATCCGCAATTTAGAAAAATTTGAAAAGCATCGAATTTTGCTTGGATTGGGTGAATTATTAACCCCTAACCAGAAAGATTGGGCTAGAGCAAACCTAATTGATGAAACAATTTCATACCTGAATTTATTATTCTCCTAACGTTTTCCTGCTTTCCTCTTGCAAAAAGGAACTCTTTATACTAATTTATTTAAAATCCTCATCCCCCACAGCAAAGATATGTCCCTAACAATATCAAAATAAATTGACAAAGAAATTCCAGCGTGTTATCCTGCCTTCAGAAAAAGAAATGGAGAAATCAATGGAATTGTCTGAGCCGATTTTGATGGAACTGGGGAAAATTCACTATAACGTTTCGAATTTGGAACGTGCTGCTTATTTCTTTGAAGAAGGTTTGGGCATGAAGGTGCTGGAAAAATCAGCCTACGCCATCACTCTGGGAACAATCGGAAATCACCCCCTCCTGGTGTTGCAGCGTGTTAACAACCCACCACCGCGCAAAAAAACCACTGGGCTTTACCATATTGCCATTCGTTTGCCCAGCCGCGAAGACCTGGCATTTTTGATTTTTCATCTGGTAAACAATCAGGTGGAAATAGAAGGAGTAGCCGATCATGGTGTTTCCGAATCACTCTACCTTACCGGACCAGAGGACATGGGCATTGAATTGACCCATGACCGTGATGAAGAGGAATGGCCACTCGATGCCGAAGGCCAATTGGATATGGGCACCGCTGATCTGGATTTGGATAATTTGATGTTAACCATTCAAGGGAAAAACAAAAAATGGAGCGGCTTACCGGCTAACACCAGCATTGGTCATATTCATTTACGGGTTTCTGAGTTGGAAAATACAGCTGCATTTTACACCGCTCTGGGATTTGAAATTACCCAGGCGTATGGTGAGCAAGCACTCTTCTTCGCCAGTGGAGACTATCATCATCATATCGGCGTCAATACCTGGCAGAGTGCCGGAGCAGAGCCCCTGCCCGCTGATTCAGCCGGGTTAGATCATTTTGAGATTATTCTGCCCAGCCAAGCGAGTTTGGACAATCTGGCCAACACGCTGAATGAGAGGGGTACACCCTTTGAGAAGGCGGAAGGTGGAATCGCTTTGATTGATCCCAACGGCATTCATCTCAAATTGGTGGCAGCATCCTTTTAATCCGACGCAAACCATAAGGCTTCTTCAACCACCCAACCATAGATTTTGGATTCTTCTATTTCAACCAGCCACCAATTGTATCTATCCACCACGGCTGGGCCATCCACAATTTTCAATTTCATACCTGGCTGTAAATAGCGCTTGACCGCTCCGTTCAGGGATGGCATCTCTCTTAAGCGCAAGTCCTTTCCCGAAATTTTCACAATCAACCAGCGACCCGGCTCGAATACGGGGGAGCCTAAACCGTACGCCCAATCATCCTGAAAATGAAGGTTATTTTCCACCACCCAACCGGTGAAATCACCTACCCGAACCTGCCACCATTTCTCTCCATCAACTCTTTCGGATTTACCCAGGACTCTGACCTTCTCCCCAGTAATAAATAACTTCATGTTAAAAGCAGTATGAGAAGGAGAGGCTTTCAGCCAGTATTGATTTTCAGATGGGAGAACTTCATAGCGTCCATTAAGGTTAAAGGGGCTGATGATATTCAACCATCCCACCAATTGGATGGGGTTTTCATGTGTAAAAAATAATCTCGGTTCTGCTCCCTGAACATCAGCCAGATAGATGGAAGAGTAAGGTTTCTTATCGCTGCCTTCCAGGCGGGTAAACGCAATCCGCTCACCGTCCGGGGACCAGGCGATCTCATCCATTTGAAGCGTTTGTTCTGCGGTCAGCAAATTTGTTTTGGTACCAAACACAAAATCAAACAAGCGGATGCCCTGACGCTGATCTGACACTGCCATCGTTTTTGCGTCCGGTGACCAGGCAAATAAGGGATCGTTGCAAACATTGCTGATCACCTGCGGTTCGCAATCCTCCCCGGATGTGCACGCCTGCAGATCGATCCGATACAATTTGGATGAGCCCTCATCCTCCGGGTCACCCATGCAGAAAGCCACTTGTTGATCAGATGGTGACAATTGCGGAAGAACCTGCAGAGAGAACTGATCAAATTCAGGCATAACGCTTTGCCATTCACCTCCAATTGAAAACACCTTCAATCCACCCATTTCACAACCCGCAGCCAGCATTTTCCCTTCCAAGGAAATGGAGCTGATTTGACAATTTTCTTTTGGATCAAGAGCTGTCACCAAAAAATTCTCTCGGGTTTGCAAATTGACCAGTCTCTCTCCTATTAAAGAATAAATGGTATTGGTTGAATGGACAAAAATCTCATTTCCGTTGGCGATAGTTGCCAACTTCATTTGAAATGACAGGGCTTCCAAGGTACCTTTGTTGAGATCATAAAATACCAGATAAAACCCTGGCGCTAATAAATTGATCTGAGAATCAATTTTCAGAAAAGGAGTTGGCAAACTGGTAGGTATGGGGGTTGCAGTTTTGATATCCTGAATAGATGGCTCACCTGGTGTTTGATTTTCAATTGAGTTGGTTTTCGCAGGTACCGTTGCAGGGGAATCTATTGTTAATTGGGTATCTGGCGACATTTCAGTTGTAATTCCCGTGCAGCCGGCTACGAGCACAAAAATAATCACCAAACATACCAGCCTGCCAGATTTCACGATTGTCCTTCCCAAAAAAACAAAGCCACCGATTTCCTATTTAATCATTACACTTTTTCACGAATAATCAAGAGGATTTAGAGCGCTAACCCACTTTTTTGAACAGGAACAATCAATATCCACCCCTGACAATATACAACCTCACAGCACGTCAATCGCGATGTGATTCAAGGCAGGCAAGCATTTCAGGCAATTGATTGGTGGTGATAAAGTCCACCCCTGATTTTTTTTATGCGCACAGCCAGTTCGCAGCGGTCCAAATCCAGCGTCCAGGCATCTATCGTGTTCCCAGTTTCATGCAGGTACTTAATCCAATCAAAGCCAGCCAGCATGGCTTCATCCAATAATTGGGCATTCAGAAACCAGGTTATGCCTGGTGGCACTTGTTGTAAAAGTGCCTCAGCACGGGCTGCAAAGTACTCCCCTGTTTTTCCCCAGCGCTGCACAGCCAGTGGATGGTCATCCAGATATCCAAAAGCACCAACCCGGAAGGGTGGAATGCCTTCTTCCCTGGGTTCCTCTCCGACCAGATCAAGATAAAGCAGGGGGTCAAAGCCCAATGATAAATCTGGCGCAATTCGGCGTAATAGGCGAATTGCCCAATCCGCGACCGAGCTGACCATGATCGCATGCTCTACGGGCCTGATCAATTTCACCAGATTGCTCATACTGGTTGGCGTTAATGGCGCATAGGGTTTCAAATCCAATTGCAGAAATCCATCGATAGGATATTTCTGTAAGAGAGCAACAGCCTGACTGAGCGTTCCCAAATGATGTTCTGTGCCTTTGTATTTTAATTGCTGAAGAATTTCAGCTGTATGTTCGGCAACATTGCCTGAGAGATTGCTTATATTTTCTAATTTGGGATCATGTAAAAGGGCAAAATCGCCATCTTTAAGCGGAATTGCATCCACTTCAATCCAGTTTATCCCTGCTTGCAAGCTCACTTCCAATCCGGATAAAGACCCTGCAGGAATATGATGATCATAATTGGCGGCGTGTAAAATCAATTGCGTCATCCAGTTTTTCTCCCTCTCGTGATGAGAATAATGCCCCCGCCCACATTTAATATAAGAAGACCTACCCCAATAAAGAAAATCTGAATCAAACTTATCAACGCCAGATAATGCAACGCCAGATTCGGTAAAATCCAGGTAGCAAACAATCCATTCCACAGCATGTGGGCAACCAGTGGCAATGCCGTCACCAGCATGATAAATAAGCCTATGTCAAGAATCTTTATAAAATTCTGTTTAAAATCCATCACAATCCAATTCTGGAAGGTGATTAATAGCAAGGTTATCGCTAATGCAATCGATGTAATGACACCATTGACCAGAATGAGTTGTGTAGAATTGATGACAGTGCTATATGAGTAGAGTTTTTGTCCAAAGGTAACATACGAGAGGTGAAACAATCCGGTAAACAAGACCGCTGCTAAAAACAGCTTCCACCAGGCTGTAGGTTTCATTTGCCAAACCAGCAATATAATCACGAATAAAACGAGAGCAGCAATCCCGAAGCGTATCAATCGTTCCCGGTTTAGTTTTGCCTGTTGCATTGCTTTGAGAGCCGTTTGGTAATCAACCACTGTCAGATTTGGATCAGCATTGGTAGCCTCTTCTGGTAAAGCCTGCCCAATCGCTGTAGCATAGGCAGCTAATAATTTGGATTGTTGCCTGGCAGTTTCATTTTTGAGTTCACTCAGCGTACTTCTGGGCATATTGATCATTTCGGTCAACACCCGGCCTTGGGTGCTGGCGGGTAAATTTACCCCTGACAATGCTGCCAATGTGGGCGCAACATCCACCATCTGGATATCCTCATATACGCCCGGTTTAATCCTCGACCCCACCATCACAAAAGGTTCGATCATCGTGATAGGATCGTGCCCACCATGGCCTCCCTGGTCAATCTGTCCATGATCAGAACAGATCACCAGCACATCCTTTGAAAAATCCATTTCTGCCACAATTTCAGCCAGCAAAGAATCCACACGATTCGCCGCCTGATTCCATCCCTCCCCCTGAGCACCACCCTGACGATGCCCGGCGTAATCCACCTGATCCAGATGAATGAAGATTAGATCATATTGATCAGATTCCAGCCACGGCAGAGCTGCATCCACCACCTGTCGATCTGCCTTTTGATCTTCATCAGGAGTAAAATAGCCAATATCCAATGCATCAGCAGGGATTAGTTTTTCAAACCAATAAAACCCCGAAGCCGCAGTGCGTAAGCCATGCCGTTTCGCCGAGCTGAAAATATTATCCTGTGTGAGGGGATAAAATTCTTCGTAATCCAGATTAAAAGCCGGTGCATCATTCAGATAAGGCCAGGCACCGGTTAATAAAGTGCCATACCCAGGTGATGAATAGGATGGTGTTTGGGAATGCATCGTCGCACTGGCACCCTGGTTTCGCAATTGATTTAAGAATGGCATCACCTCGGTTTTTTGAGATGTATCATATCTTAATGCATCTATCAGCACAAAAACTACCCGTTCTCCCATTGGCTCACCGAAAGAACGACCAGGAATCAGGGCACTTTCAGATATTGGCGACCGGTACTCATAGATGTTGTCCATCAGTTCCAATGCCAGCAGGATAGCTCCAGCGCCAAAAGCCAGTGCCAAGACCAAACGTACCATTAATTTCAGGGAATCCTTCATATGGGCTCTTAATCCTTTTATTTACCAGACTTGTGCTTAAATCTAACATATCCTGGGACGTCTGACAAATCAAAAGCTAGGATTGTCCCTATCAATTTATGATCTTTCTTTTTATAATACAAGAAGTATCATTATAACAATTGTGGCTTCTTATTTAGCGAGCCTCCGCTCACCAAAAAAGGTACCAACCAACCGCCATTTATTGAGATGGTACGAAAAGAACTACAATTGATTAATCAAATTTTTTTGCCTGATTGAGATGACCGATAATGAAAAAAAATGTTCGTGTGATTCTAAACCCAAGCGCAGGTTCCAAAAACCCTCCATTACGGATATTTAACAATCTCTTCCAGAAGGCGAATATTGATTGGGACCTGGTCATTACCAAAGAACGTTGCGATGGCATTTGTCTGGCAGATCAAGCCATTCATGATGGCGTCGATATTGTGGCTGCATATGGTGGTGACGGTACCGTTATGGAGGTCGCCAGTGGATTGCAGGGTACCGGCATCCCCATGGCAATTCTTCCAGGCGGAACCGGCAACATTTTATCTGTTGAACTGGGAATACCCCAAAATTTACAGGAAGCCTGCACCTTGATCACCCAACCTGAAAAATCACGTCTGCGTTCCATTGATTTAGGAATTACCAATGATCAAAAAGTGCCTGCTTTTGCATTACGGGCAGGTGTGGGATTGGAAGCAGCCATGCTGGAGGGTACTGATCGGGAATTGAAGGAAAAATACGGGATCTTTGCCTATATTATGGGAGCTACCCAGGCTTTACATAATGTTAAACAAGCACATTACAACCTGATACTTGATGGAGAGCCATTTGAATGCACAGGAATAACCTGCTTGATTGCCAATGCTGGCTACTTTGGCGTGCCAGGTTTGATGTTGGATCCTAACGTAAAAATAGATGATGGCTTACTGGATGTCTTTGTACTACGCAAAATGGATCTGATTCAATTATTTTCATTGGCAGCCACCATCGTGGGGGGCAATGAGGTGAAAGATAAAGCTTTGCATTGGCAGGTAGAGTCTGTCTCCATCGAAGCTGATCCGGTTCAGTCTACGCAGGCAGATGGGGAAATGTGGGGGGAATCCCCACTGGAGATAAAGGTCAGCAAGGATGCCTTGCAGGTGCTTGTTCCTGTTTAATTTTGACTGGCTATTGAAATGACTGCATCACAAAATTAAACTGGGTTTCATTTTCTACAGCTCCGGGCACAAACTGCCGAATCCATAACACGGCTTCCAAAGGACTCCAGCCAAAAACATCCACAGCCATGGCTGTCAGAAATGTTCCGGTTCTACCAATCCTGGCAAAACAATGTTAATTTATTTTGCCTTTTTTCTTTTAATGGAGCAGGTTTTCGAAAACCATCCATTAAATGCAATACCGCCAACCCCGGATAATATATCATCATACGCGGTCCAGCAAAACGCATCACCTCTTGAATTTTTTCGCGCATGGTTTTCTGATAACAATGGGTAAGGCAATTGGCACAGGTGGATTTCTGTTCCTGGTAAGGACATTTTTCAAGTCTCAGGTGGGCATACTCTTTCAGGGCCTGACAATCTGTACAGTTTCCATTCTGACCGTCATGCTGTTTACGACAATATAAATCAATCATCAGGTCCAAAGTTTTTTGTTCTCGTTGAAGTCTAGGATGCATGGAACTCCTTTGTTGGTTCTTTGAGACTCCAAACCCCGAAGCCCCTGGTTTGAGAAAATTCATTTTCGAGATATTTTTTGATCTCATCCAACGTTAAAAACACGTTGGTGGCATGCGACAACACATCCGGTTCGTTCGTGGTTGCAACTGCCAGGCAGATTAAATCAGCAGCGATGGCGGAATCGACACCCAAAGGTGCGTTCTCTATCACCAGAGCACATTCCGCACTGGTCTGCAATTGCTGTAAAAGCAACCGGTATGGTTGCGGATGAGGTTTGCTGAATTCAACATCGTCCGCGGTCACGAATGCCGAAAAATATCCCAGCATGCCCGTTTTCGATAACATATCATTAAGCACAAACCGTGTGCTGCCAGTGGCAACGCCCAGTCGATAACCGTAAGAGTGAACTGCCATCACTAAATCCCTGGCCCCATCCACAAGTCGGGGGGTAAAATCTTCCAGAAAAAGTTGATCACAATAATCGCTGACCACCTGCCAGGTATTTTCATCAACATCTAGTTGATTCTTCTGAATCAAATCACTGACAATAGCTTTTGCATTTCGGCCTTCATTAAGGAAAAAATAGGCTTCTGGTATATCAATATTTAAATGAGTTTTGACCGCTTTGCACCACGTGCTGGCATGGCTCCCCATCGAATCAATCAAGACACCATCCAGATCAAATAAAATTGCTCTATTCAATGACGAATTCCTTCCCATGTTATTCGCACGATTATAACCGGGTTTATCCAGATTTCAAATTTTTAGAAAAATGGGTATCCTTTTATTAAATCGGGACAGTTTTTGGCGGCAAAGAAAGCAAAATCCAAACTTATGTTAAATAGGATTTTATTTTTAATAACGCTTCACTTTGAGGTTCTGTTGCCATTTTCCAAAAAGCAACCTGAGCGGAGGTGGATGGCAACCGACGATGCTGACCAATATAAATATTTTGAGAAAGCTCCAGTCCATCTATTTTAACAATGGCTACCTGATCTTTGACAATTTTTTGTGCCACCAACATCGAAACAAAACCAACCCCCACCCCTTCCTGGACCGCAAAAGCAATTGCTTCGGAGTTGCCCAGGGTTAAAATTCTATGCAGATCGTTTATATCAAACCCTTTCTGAGCCAACCCATCCCGTACCACCATATAGGAACCAGCCGAAGATTCCCGTAAGATAATATTCGCTTTGCGTAATTCGTCCAGATTAATGCTCTCCCTGCGAGTCCATGGGTGATTTTTAGGAACAATCAAAACCAACGGTTCTGATAGAAAATTATGAAATTCAATATCTGGATGATAGGAAAAAACACTTGAAACGATGATTTGAGCTTTTCCTTCATTTAATAATTCCATCGCATCATTGCGATTGCTGACCGAAATGGAGGCTTCCACTTTTGGATATTTCTTCAGAAAGTCAGCCATAATTGTCGGTAAAATATATTTTCCGGGGGTGGTGGTACAGGCAATCCACAAACTTCCATGAATCTCCTGCTTTAAAGTATCCATGGTTTCATCTGCACGAACAGCCGCCAAAACCAGATCTCTGGCCATCGGCAGCAATGTAACACCTGCTTCGGTCAATGTCATTTTTCTTCCCGCTCGTACAAATAACTGCATTTCAAAATGCGTTTCAAGATTGCGAATATGTTGTGTCACACTGGGCTGGGACATATGTAAACGTTTTGCTGCCTGGGAAAAATTTAATGTTTCCGCGGCAGCGAGGAAAACTCGCAACTGGTGAGTATCTAACATATCCATTCTCCTAAACAAATAAGATTGATTTTATCATAATCTTCCAATAATAAGATTCCCTTATAGTTTTCGCACGAATAATCCAATATCTTCTTGTGATTTATGTCACTAACAGATTAAAGCTTTCTTAATTATGATATTTCTAATATAATTTTCTTTTACATTGTAAGGTGATAAATGGGCAGATGCTCAAAAAACACCAGCGCTATCACTCATCCCAAATTCTAAAAGAAAATTTATTGAAGGAAACCTAATGAGACAACTATTAACCTCACTTATTCTGTGTCTATCCATTCTTTTATTAGGTGCTTGTACAGCTAAAAGTACAATCACACCCACCCCAGATGAAACCGAAATAGCGGTTAGTCAGGCAACATCCCCATCTGTTGTTCCGGTATCTATGGAGCCAGAGGTGGATAATTGTGTTGTTTGCCATACCGATAAGCAGATGCTGATTGACAATACCGCTATTGTTGAAGAGGATGCTCATGGAGCTGAATCTGAAGGTGTTGGCTGAGGTGGCTCTGTGGCTCCGTTGGAGCCCTGGGAAAAAGTAATAATCGGTAATGAGTTTTTTACAGATGTACATGGCACCACTACCTGTGCGGCTTGTCATGCAGGGGACTCCTCCACGCTGGATAAAGAAGCAGCCCACGCAGATATGATTGCTGCGCCGGATGCAGACCCACAAAGAACTTGTGGAAATTGCCATAGTGAGATTGTCGCCACCAGTGCAGATAGTTTGCACGTCAGTCAGGCTGGATATTTCCAGGTCTTGTATTCACGCAGTATCCCGGAGAATCACGTCGCTCTGGATGAAATGTTTGGAAACCATTGTCAATCCTGTCACACCACCTGTGGAGATTGCCACATTGCCCAACCCGATAGCGTTGGTGGCGGATTATTAGATGGTCATACCTATGTCAAAACCCCGCCGATGACGCGTACCTGCACAGCCTGCCACGGCTCGCGTGTTGGTAATGAATATATGGGCAAAAATGAAGGTTACCCTGGTGATGTGCACTTTCGTCAGGGACGCATGAATTGTGTAGCCTGCCATGATGGGGCCAGCATGCACAACTCTGAAGGCAATAATCATCGCTATGAAGGTGAACAAAGCCCCACTTGTGAAAGTTGCCATGAACAGGTAGGCAGAGCGGCTGATACCATCGTCCAACACCAAATTCATCAAGACACACTTTCCTGTCAGGTTTGCCACTCAATCACGTACACCAGTTGTGATAGCTGCCACGTTGCAATCAGTGAAACCACCGGCAATCCATTCTTCAAAACCTCCGCAACTTACTCAACATTCTTTATTGGCCGCAACACACGTCAAAGTGTAAATCGACCTTATGAGTATGTGCCCGTTCGCCATATCCCGGTTGATCCTGATAATTTTGATTACTATGGAGAGAACCTATTACCAAATTTCAATCTCCTCCCCAATTGGGCATACGCAACCCCTCATAATATTCAACGTATCACTCCTCAAAACGAAACATGCAATGCCTGCCATGGGAACGCAGAAATTTTCCTCACTGCCGATAAAGTGAAACCGGAGGAACTGGAAGCAAACCTGGATGTGATTGTAGAAAATGTTCCGGCTCTCATCCCGGAACAACCAACCGAAGGAAACAACTAATGATCTTAGTTGTGAATTAATAAAACAAAAAGAGAAGGAAGAAGATGTCTAGAAAATTATATTTACCAATTATGTTAGTCGTCATGTTCAGCATGCTTTTGGGTGCATGTGCTCCCGCAGCCACCCCAGAAGTTGAACAACCAGTAGTTGTTGATCCAACTGCTGTCGTCGTTGCAGAGCCAACTGCGATTCCCACGGAAGCTCCCGTTGTTGAAGCGCCTGATTTTCAAGCGATTTTTGCTGAAATCATTGCCAACAATGGGAAAGATAAAGGGTATGGTACAGTAGCTCCGGATACAATCAACACTGAATTGATTGAAAATCCCGATCTGTTTGTGATTGATGTTCGTGAACCATCTGAACTGGAAGCAAATGGACATATCCCAGGTGCAGTCAATATTCCGGTGAAAACACTTGCTGATAACCCGGCTTTATTACCTGCCGATCTGGATGAACCAATCGTAGTTTACTGCAAGAGCGGCACCCGCTCCACATGGGCATGGACCATCCTGAGCACATTGGGATACACCGATGTTCGTAACCTGGCTGCCGGTTTTGATGGCTGGTTAGCTGCACAATTACCAGCAGAAGAAGGTCTGGCACCAGCAGAAGAAATCAGCACGGCCATCATTGAAAATGAAGCCCTTTACATGGCTGTCAAAGATTTTGCCAATAACGCTCCCGAGGGATGGGCAGCTATAAAACCAGTGGATGTGAATGAGAAGTTCATCAATGGCGAAGAATTTGTTCTGATCGACAATCGCCGGGTGGATGAGTACGAAGCAGGTTATATCGATGGCGCAATCAACATTCCCTTGGAAGAGATGATGAGCCGCCTGGATGAAATTGATTCTGATGCGAAAATTGTCATTTATTGTCGTAGTGGTATTCGCGGCATGATCGGAACCCTGGCATTAAGAATGCTTGGTTACGATGCACTCAATATGAGTGGTGGTTATCTTGGTTGGCAAGCCGAAGAACTGCCTGTTGTAGGTTCCGCACCTGATTTCACATCATTATTTGCCAGTATTATTGCAAACAATGGTAAGGACAAAGCTTATGGCACAATGTCCGCGGATGCTTTGAACACCGAATTAATCGAAAACCCCGACCTGTTTGTGATTGACGTGCGCGAACCATCCGAACTGGAAGAAAATGGTCACATCCCCGGTGCCGTCAATATCCCGGTAAAAACCATTGTTGACAACCCGGCCTTATTGCCCGCCGATCTGGATGCACCTATCGTTGTTTATTGCAAGAGCGGCACCCGTTCAACCTTCGCCTGGACCATGCTCAATTTGTTAGGCTACACCAATGTCCGTAATATGAGTGCAGGTATGGATGGTTGGTTAGGCGCACAATTTGGTGCTGAAGAAGGCCTCGCCCCCGCTGAGGAAATTAGCACAGCGATTATTGCCGATGAAAAACTGTATATGGCTGTTAAGGAAATCGCCAATAACCCACCTGAAAGCTGGGCCAGCGTTAAAAACGTAGATGTCAATGAAATGTTAATTAACGCTGAGGATTTCGTTCTGGTCGATAATCGACGCGCTGATGAATATGCAGAAGGCTACATTGATCCAGCCATCAATATTCCACTGGAAGAGATGATGAGCCGCCTCGGAGAATTAGACAAAACCTCAAAAATCATCATTTACTGCCGGAGTGGTGTGCGTGGTTTAGTCGGTACCCTGGCATTACGACTGAGCGGATTTGATAACGCTTACAATATGTCGGGTGGTATTCTTGGCTGGCAGGCAGCCGAATTGCCAGTGGTAACCCCCTAATCAATTCGATTTATTAAATTATCAAAAGCCCGGGTCATTTTGTCCCGGGCTTTTGATATACCTTACTGCTTTCTTCTTCGGCTACCATTCCACGCTGGCCTAGAAAAACCTGAACACAATAGGTGGCAACAAACAACCCCATACTTATGGAAATGATAAAAATAGGGGTAATCAGTGCTGTACTGGATATTAAAAATACCCACAGAAAAAGTGTGGTGTATCCATACAAGCCAGGTTTTTGGTATAACAAACGAATACCATCCATCAATGCAACTCTCATTATGGGTTGATCCTGCTCTACCAAAAACGGCAAAGTAAATGTTTGTAAAATCAACCAGATAACCAGCATTACAATATTGCCGGCCTGAACGATAACACTGAGCGCATAGCTTTCTACCGCGAAAAAAAGAATATTGTAGATAAAAATAACAGGTAAAAGAACAGCGGGAACAAACCAGCGCCAGGCACTGAATAGATAGCGTCTAAACCCATCCAGGAAGATCCTCCAGGAATAATTGGTTTCATCCACCACCATCATGCGGATGGCATTGGCCATTGCCAGCGTGGCCGCCGGTAATGTAATGATGGGCAGAGAAAATAGCACCCAGGTAATATTGAGAAGGAATAGTCTACCCATTTGATAGAACCCTTCCTTAATCCCCCACCATAGTGCCTGAAATGCATATTTCATGTGATCCTCCGCGATTGCAATATTGTACCGTTAAAGGCCATGGATTTAACAGGAATCCAGACATCTCTGGTGGCGGTTTATCCTTTCCCAATCAAAACGAAAAAGCATTGGCGAATTTTCTACCAATGCTTTTTCTATCAAAAACCATTCAGAGGAAAGGCAATAATTGGGTAAATCGAAAATAATGTTTGAGAGGTTAACCTAGTGGTTACTGCCCTCAGTAGTATCCGGATAATTATCGTATGGGTTATCTACCCGCGGGATAATCTCATCGCCTGTCAATCGTTGACCACCATTGTCATGACACTCGCTGCAATAATCAACCTGTTCATCATGCGAAAGGTGGCATGATCTGCATTTTAAATCCGGCCAATGACTGGCATGCGGGTTACGCCGTAAATAATCTGTCTGTTGTGCCATGTATTCCATACTGATATGACATTGGGTACAAACTTCATCGTCAAATTTTCTTTGCGGCATACTCTTGTCGTAATTACCGGTGATAAATTTTATGCCAGATTCAATTTCAGCAGGAATATCATAATCACTATGACATTCTTTACATTGCACTCCAGCCTGTGCATGCACATTATCCATGGTATGGCTGGTCAGGTAGGATTCCACGTAAGGTTCCATGATGTGGCATGTGGAACAGAATTCTGGGTTGGTATCACTTTGATGGATAATTGCCATGGATGCCAGGGCAATACCCACACCTGCCACCAGTACAATATTGGCAATCACGCTAAATTTGAACCAGTTGAATTTCTTCGCCTCTTCCGGTTGATTTTTCTGTTCAATTTCTACATTTTTGGTCTTCTTTTTGAACATGTAAATCCTTTCTTTTTGTCAAAAAAAGGCACCAGAGATCGAAAGCATCAGTTTTCGATCCCTGGTGATTACAATTATTAGACCGATTCCAGCCCAACAACATGACGTCCAGCTAACATTCCGAACACACTACCAGCACCCAGGCAGGAGCCGCCACCAGGATAGGCATCCCCCATTACAGAACCACTGGTGTTACCCACAGCATACAGGCGGGGAATGGGGTTCCCGTTCAAATCTAATACCTGTGCATTTTCATTGATACGCAAGCCACCATTGGTGCCACAGGTTCCTGGAGCATAAGTTGAACCAAAGAACGGTCCCTGTGCGATTGGAGCAAGGCAGGGATTTTTTAGATCAGTTCTGGAAAGATCTCCAGCAGTGTTTAGATCAAATTGGTATTCACCACGATGCCAGATTGGATCCATGCCAGCTTCTGCATTGGGATTAAAGACTTCCAATGTAGCGTTTAAGCCTTCATAATCGACACCTAATTTTTCACACAACTCTTCTAATGTATCCGCCTGAACAACCCATTCCGGTACAACCCCCATTTGCCAACCACTACCAGGCATGAAATATCTTTCCTGGAAGGAGGAATCACAAATCCAGAAGGATGGTGTATTGCGCCACTCGAATTTTCCGGTGTCCCAATACCAGAATGAACGATTAAAGACATGGTAAGCAGCTGCTTCATTACCAATACGTTCTCCATATTTATTCACAACGATGGAACCCGGTTTTCCTCGATAAATCTGCCAATCCGCTTCTCCTTGTAATTTTTCTTCATTCAATGGGAAGAACGGAACACCCCAGCAAGAATTCATATTGCGCAGGTCAGCACCTAAGGCCATACCCATCAAGTGTCCATCACCTGTATTGGTCGGAACTGAATTACTGGCATAAATGGGTCCACGAAGGTACGTTTTGGTCATATCTCGGTTGAAGTCAAATCCACCAGTTCCCAAAATGACGCCCTTTTTGGCTTTGACATTCATGGGGCCATCAATTCCTTCAACTTTGATTCCAATCACAGCACCCTCTGCATTGGTTACCAATTCTTTGCCAGCAGTTTCCAGCATAATTTCAATCCCCAAACCTTCAGCAGCAACTCGAAAAGCTTGCCATGTTCCAGCACCACCACCATAGGCACCATTTACTGATAAATACACAGTTCTTCCATTGGGTCGGAAACCGGGAACTTCATAATAATCCTGGTAATTCTTATTTCCCAAAGCTTGTTCAGTAAGGAGCCAATCAAATTGGAATTTATCCCGTGACCATTCCAGCATCTTGTTAGCGTTATCTAAATATGTATTAATGAGAACATCTTCCGATTGTCCTGCACTAACAGCTTTCAAGTACTTATATGCATCTTCCCGATTATCTTCAATCCCTGCATTTTCCATGACATAATTTAAGGGAATATAAAAACCACCACCGGAAAGCGCTGATGTTCCGCCGAAGGCAATACTTTTTTCAATAATCAATACTGATTCCGCTCCAGCATCTTTAGCAGCCAGAGCTGCCATCGCTGCTGTACCAGAACCCACAACTACCACATCGGCTTCCTTATCCCATTTTATTTCTTCTGCCGTATTGGATGCAGCGGAAGGTGAACAAGCGACGACACCGCCGGTTGCAGCCAGACCAGCCCCTATCATAGCTGTCTTCTTTAAAAATCCCCTTCGAGAAACTAAATTATCTGTCATTTTCTATTCCCTTTCGTTTAAGTGAATTCATGATGGAACAGACCCTTCTTCTCCAGAATGCTCCAAACACCAGTATAGTGACATTTTTCACAAAACACATTGGATAAGCGATGAACTTCCCCTGCTATAAATGCTGTTTTACGCCTCAACAATTGCTTAGACAGAAATAAATAAAAGTGAATATTCCTCCACTCACTGGAGGGTTCTAATTTTATATATTCACTATGAAAAAAAATTAATCCTGATCCCGGTCAATCAACTTTTGCTCAATTGCGAATAAAACCAGTTGCGAGCGGTTAGACAAATTCAATTTTCCCAGAATATTACTGACATGTGTCCGCAGCGTAGCTTCCTGGACGTGCAGGGCATGTGCAATCTCTTTGTATGGCTTTCCGGAAGCCACCCATTTGAGCACTTCCACTTCTCGTTCTGTCAGGTTGTCCATCGGTTGACTGGTTGTTCCCACCTGCATATTCCGCATTAATTTTCGGGTAATATTATGCCCTAACACGGGGATTCCCAGATAGATATTCCTGATGGCATCCAGCACCTGCTCGGGGTGTTTGTCTTTGTAAATGAACCCTAAAGCTCCTGCTTGAATCACTTCCAAAATCCGATCCTCATCGACAAAACTGGTCAATACCAGGATACGGGCAGCAGGATCGTTAGCCATTATTTCTCGAGTGGCCTGAATGCCATCTTTATTCGGCATCACCAAATCCATTAACACAACATCCGGACTGAGCAAGCGGTATTGCTGCACCGCTTCCTGACCATCGACAGCTTCCCCCACCACCAGCATTCTACGATCCAGGTTAATTTCTGTCATCAGCCCTCTGCGTACAATGGGATGATCATCCACCACCAACACTTTGATTATTGCTTTATTACGCATCATCGACTCCCCTGATTCTTATGTAGAGGGCAAATAAATCGCACCATGGTACCTTTGTCTCCGCGACTCTCCAGCATGACTTGCCCACCTACCCTGGCTGCGCGTTCATTCATGCTGATCAACCCAATTCCACCTATCCTGTTTGAGTCCAGATCAAAACCAGAACCATTATCAATCACTTTTAGTTCACATTGATTAAGTTCTTCATCCGCCTGAATAGAAATGTGAACCTGGCTGGCATTGGCATGCTTCAAAGCGTTGTTTAATGCTTCTGTAGCAATACGGTAAATCTCCAGGTCGAGCGGTGACTCTAACAATTCACCCCCAATAATATCCAGACTGGTCAGTAATCCGGCGCGACGTTCCACAGTATTCAACCGTAATTCCAGAGCGCCTGCCAGACCTTCACTTTCAAATGATAAGGGTCGCAACTCAAATAACATCAAACGCATCTCTCTTAATGATTGGAGCGCAAAGGTCTCAATATCCTTAAGTGTATCTTCCAATGTGTCAAATTCTTTCAATTTTAATAATTTTTTACTGATGTCTGCAGCTAACACGAGGCCGTACAAAGATTGAGAGACCGAATCATGTAAATCACGTGCCAGGCGTTGACGTTCTTCTCCAATTAACATCTCTTCCGCTCTTTTTCTTTGCCGGGCACTTTCGACTGCCAACCCAATTTCACTTGCAATACTGCTGATCAAATGGATCATCTCCGGATCCTGATCACTGATGCACTCTCCCAGCAAACTAATGACCCCTAAAATCTTGCCTTTTGCCCGAATCAGTGCAGAGAGACAATTCAAATTTGTTTGAGGGACGTTCCAAAAATGAAATGTCTTATCCAAAAATAAATTTTCTATTTGTCTGGCCTGTGAATTAATCATTTCGATGCCTGAAAAAAATTGCGGTGGGAGTTCATCGGGAATTTGTGTTATCTTGATGATCTGGTCATTTTGAACGAGATGAATAAATCCCATGCCACAATTTACCACCTGTAAAATTCTGGAGAGGGCGCTCTTAAGCAATTCATCCAAATCGACTGTTTCGCTGGCGATTGCCATAATGTCATACAAAACATCTAATTCATTTTTTCGATGAACAATATTTTGCTCCAGTTGTTCCATCACCTGGATACGATGCAGGGTATTACCACCTGCTTCGACGAACGATCGCATCAATTGCTCATCATCCGATGTAATTTCTCGCGCCTGGCTAAAGGCCAAATAAATGACCCCTACCATGGCAGAAGCAGCCCAAATGGGTGCGAGTACCAGAGTTTTCATCTGATTGGCATGAATGAATTCACAAAACTTACAATCTTCATGTTTTTGCTCGGGTATTTGTGCTACTCTGATTTGGTTTTCATTTAAAATTGAGAAGAAAACTTTATCTGTATGCGCAGTTAATCTCAAAGGGGCCGGCACTTCCGGGGAAAGGTTGACGGATAAATGCAATTGATTCCCGCTAACCTCATATATACCAGCAAGATTCGCATGAAATGAATTCAGAAATTGTTCACCCAGTAGACTTAAGACTTCCTTGTAAGACCTGGCTTTTCTCAAGGCAATGCTAAGTTTCTCTGAAGTTTCCATTCTTTTAGCTGATTCCTGCAACGCCAGGGTGCGATCTTGTACACGAACTTCCAATTCATCGTTCAAGCTATTTAGTTCATATTGAGTTGTTTTCAATTCAGTAATGTCACGTATATACATGGCGATGCCAACCACCTTACCATCCCGCTGAATGGGAGCCAGATTGGTCATGTAATAACGCCGGAAGCCGCCATAATCGGTTGCCAGCTCATAATGATCATTTTCTCCGGTCTCTGCTACTTTTTTTAATTTATTTCTTACGTTTTCATAATATTCTGGTAAGAAATAATCAAAAATTGATTTTCCAATAAACTCATCTGAAGTATTGGTTTCAGATCCACTATTTGTAAATAAATAAATACCATCTTTATCGACAATATTATACGTATCAGGTGCAAACTGAATGACATCACGATACCAATCTAAATTAAATGCAGGCTCTCTTTGCGACTGTTTTTCCATATAGAAATCCCTTTAGAGTATTGTACCAATTGTTATAGAGCGTTGGTTTAATTTAGCCCACGATTAACGCTTTTACTTTTTCTGCCCGCAGCCACATATCCCCTTCCTCAGAATCCTGTTCAACGATGCCGCGTATGAGGAAAGGGCCATTGGAACGCAACACCTGTCGGAATTGATGATAAACAGGAGGGAAGAATACGACCTCCAACATTCCATCCAGATCCTCGAGACTCAGGAATAACATTAACTCGCCTCGTGCAGTTCTGGTGCGGTGAGAACTATTCCGTAACCCCGCCACAACGATGGACTTCCCCAACTGTGTTCCCATCGCCGAGGACGAGATGGCTCCGGCTGCCCGAATTTGGTCATTGACCAATTCGAGGGGGTGGACATCCACGCTCACCCCCAGGATTCTCTCCTGAGCCTGGGCTTTTTCCTTCAAAGACCAATCCTGAATTGTATCGGCGTTTGCTTGCCAATCGAACAAGTTGAATTGGTTCTTTCGCCAGGATCCCATTGAAATGGATTTCAGTATTGTGGGAATATTGCCAAACCCATCCAATCCACCAGCTTGCACTAAATTCTCCACTTCCACACGGCGTGGATTTACCCGGGTCAGAAAATCATTCAGGCTGGAGAAGGGTCTTTCCTGGATGATGCGCTTCTGTGTCTGCTGTGAAAGCCCCGATACCTGGTCTAGGCCCATATACACCAGCGCTTGCCCACCCGGATAACGTACACCAAAGCGCTGCCCGCTGTGATTGATGTGCGGTGGACGCACTGTTATTCCCATCCGGCGTGTCTCGCTTAAATACACCCGCTGAGAATAATAACCGCCGCCATTTGCCAGCACCGCTGCCATGAACTCTGCCGGGAAATGCGTTTTGCACCAGGCAGCCTGCCAGGCAACCCGCGCATAGGAGGCGGCATGTGCTTTCGGAAAACCATATCCGGCGAAGGCAGCCATCATTTCCCAAACTTTTTCGGCTGTTTCCTGCGGCACACCTTTTTTCTGAAATCCAGTCAAAAATCGTTCCCGTAAATTTTTCATTTGCTCGCCCGGATCAAAATGCGACATGGCTCTGCGCAACAAATCCGCATCCGCCAGGGATAATCCTCCTACTTCATGCGCGATGCGTAAAACCTGCTCCTGATACAGAATCACACCATAAGACTCAGCCAGCAACGGTTCAAGAATGGGATGGAAATGTTCCACCTTTTCCAGCCCCTTAAACCTGCGGATGAAGGCATCATGCAGTCCGCCTCTTAATGGCCCGGGCCGGTAGAGTGCCAGGGCAGCCATAATATCATTGGCGGAAGTGGCCTGTATATCCTTGAGGGTGGCACGCATACCCGGCGATTCGATCTGGAAACACCCAATCGTCTGGGCAGTTCGGATCCGCTCACTTGTGTCCACATCCTCCAACGGAATCTGCTCCAATACCTGTGTAGCCTGTGAATATTCTGTCCGCCGCCAGGAATAAATCATTTCGGCTACATCCCCCAGCACTGATAGCCCGCGAATGCCCAGCAAATCAATTTTCACCAATCCTAACGCTTCCACACCATCCAGATCCAGTTGGGTGATGTGAAAATCCTTAGAAGCTGAACGCAACACCGGTACCCAATCTGTGATTTCTCCGGGAGCCACCAGAACACCACCCGGGTGCATGGATAAATGCCGTGGTTGTCTTAATAACGCCTGTGCTTCATCGAAAATCTTTTCATGTTTTGGATACGCAGCTCTTAATCCGGAAAATGGCTGGTCTTTCTCTTCCTTAGAAAAGCGTTGAAAACCAAAGTAAGGTAACTGGTTCACCCACTGCCGAATTTCTGGAGCGGGTACGCCGTGGGCTTTGGCCACTTCTCCCAACGCAGAGCGCAGCCCAAAGCGGTTGATCGTGCCTACCATAGCCACCCGTTCAGCCCCGTAGGTGTCAAACACATGCTGAATGACCAGATCACGTTTTCTGGAGCATAGATCGGTATCAATGTCCGGTGGCGAGGTGCGCGCCGGGTTGAGAAAGCGTTCAAAGAATAAATTCAAACCCAAAGGTTCCGGGTGGGTAATTTCTAGACAATACGCGACCAAAGAGGAAGCTGCTGATCCGCGCGATGAGAACGGAACACCCATTTGACGCGCATAATTTAACAATTCTTCCACAATTAAGAAAATTGGCTCATATCCCCGTTTTGCGATGATTTCCAGCTCATGATCCAGCCTAAATCGTATTTGTGGGGTAATCTCTTTATAGCGCTTTTTTGCGCCGGATTCTGCCTTCTCCCGCAGCACCTGAGAAATAGTCTTCCCTGCTGGCAAAACAATCTCCGGAAAATGTACTTCACCCACCGCTAAGCGCCAGGAACATATTTCGGCCACCCGATTGGTATTTTGAATTGCCTCTGGCAGCCATTGAAAACGGCTGATCATCTCTTGCGAACCCGCAAAATACGCAGCCGGAGGGGCAGTCGCGTCACCAGAAACGTCTTTCACACGGCAGTTTTCACGCATCGCGCTCAATGTTTTTTGTAAACCAGCCTGATCCTGATTGAGATAAAAAATCGATTGGGTCGCCACCAGCGGGATATTCGATTGCCTGGCTGCTGCCACCACCCTTCTGGTATGTACCTCCTGGGAAGGGATATGTTGCTGCACCTCGATCCATAAATGCTCGCCATAAATATCGGTCAGGACTTTCAGCCACTCCTGTGCCTTGGAATCCTGAGCGGTGGCGACGAAAAAATCCAGTATCGATCGCTGCCCACCAGTTAATGCCAGCAATCCCTGAGAATGTTGGTGCAAATCATCCCCTGTCAGACAGGTTTTCAAACCGTTTTCTTCCCCCATTAAAATACTGCTCACCTTGCACAGATTGGACCAGCCTGCTTGATTCCGAACCAGCAAGAGCAGTTCACCCTTTTGATTTTGCCACTTTACATCCACCGTCAGGCCATACAGCGGCTGGATACCAGCCTCCTGACAGGCATATGTGAATTCAACGACTCCGCTCAGGCAGCGATGATCACACAGCGCAATGGCTGCCATACCATTCCTTTTGGCAGCGTTTACTACCTCAGCCGGCGAAATTAATCCCTCTATTAATGAGTAATGGGAATAGGCGTGCAGGTGAACAAATGCAATTTTCTCAACTTGATTCATTTTTAAATTGGACTCTACCCTACAAAACCATTCTTAAGGTGCAGGTGCCATGCCCATCAAAATGACCAGCCTGTGCGAGCTCTGGTTGCTGACGCCATGCGCTACACCAGCCGGTGCCCACACCAACATACCAGCAGAAGCTATTTGCTCCTGATCACCAACCACGAATGACCCGCTACCTTCGAGCACGAAATAAAATTTATCCTGATCGCTATGGTCATGTACTTTCTGAACCTGACCTGGTTCCAGACAATTCAAACCCAGCATTAAGCGCTCTGATTTGACCAAAGTGGTTTTGAAGAATTTTTCAGGGTGAAAATCAACAGAATCTTTATAATTAATAAAAAAGTTTTGCATCTTACCTCCATTCAGTAATATTCAAACCATTCAAAAATGGATGTGGTTTACAATCATACTAGATTATAGAGGATTTCTTTTTCTTTTCAGGGAACCCTATTAAATGGGAATCATTATTCTTTGTGAGGTGTACGATGAAAAATAAAATTCTGGTAATCGGGAGTATGAATTATGATCTGGTGGTCTATGCCAAACGCCATCCCATACCGGGTGAGACGATATTGGGGGATCGTTTTCTAACCTTCCCGGGGGGAAAAGGTGCCAATCAGGCGATTGCTGCTGCCCGGCTGGGTGGAGATGTTCAAATGGTGGGTAGAGTAGGCAAGGATGCTTTTGGTCAGGAACTCATCGATAATTTGGTGAATAACCAGGTCGAAATCTCACATATTCAGAAAGTGAAAGAACCCACCGGCACAGCTTTCATTTCTGTGGATGCGCATGGACAGAACGCCATCATCGTCATCCCGGGTGCGAATGCAACCTTGACCACATCTGATGTGAATGCCCTCAAAGATACGATCCAGGCAGCAAAAATCCTGGTTTTACAGCTAGAGATACCGCTGGATGTGGTCATTCAGGCGATTGATATCGCTGATGCCCTGGGAACCACCATCCTGCTCAATCCCGCACCAGCCACACAAATTCCACTTGAAACTCTGCGGAAAGTCACTTATTTGATTCCCAACGAAAGTGAATTGGCGCAGTTAGCCAGAGTTGAAACCAACACTTTCTCTGCGTGCCATCAGGCTGTGAAACATCTGCAATCCATGGGCTGCCAGCAAATCATTCTGACGCGTGGGGAACATGGTGCCTACTATTTTGATCAGGAAAATCAAATTTTTGCCCCGCCGTTTAATGTGCCTGTCATCGATTCGACCGCAGCCGGGGATGCATTTATTGGTGGCCTGGCGGCTGCACTGGCAGCGGATATAGACATCCACACCGCATTGCTGCGCGCGAGTGCCGCTGGGGCGTGGGCAGTCACCAAGATTGGCGCGCAAACAAGCCTGCCAAATAAAACTGAACTGGAGAATTTCCTGAAGATTCATTCCTCAAAAACAATATGATATAATCTACCCAATTTGACCAATTCAATGTCAGATAAACCCTCATAAAAGGAATCCCCTATGGAAAAGAAATGTATTGTGTGTGAAACCACCAACCAAAAAGCGCCATTGATCCAATTGGATTATCAGGGACAGACACTCTTCATTTGTCCAACCCATTTACCCGTTTTAATTCACCACCCCGAAGAACTGATCGGAAAAGTATCTGGTGCTGAAGGGTTCAAAGCTGGTTAAGAAGCTAGCCGATCGTTCCTTCCGGTAACCTTAAAGAAATCATCGAAACCCAATAATATTGGGTTTCGATGATTTGTATTTCTCAAGCATGAATTCGAACGTCCTTAATCTACGACTGTTTTATTAATTCCAGGAAATATTCAGCCTCTTCCCAGTCCAACCGTTCCGTATCCCGCAAAAAAGAAATGAAGCGTTTTAGACTGATTTTGACTGTTTTTCGCTCCGTTTCTGGCAACAATTGATGGTGACTTGATAACTCATTCTTCCCAAATTCGCGCAGGGAAGCTGGATCTGGTTGCTGCTTAACCAGAGACTGACCGAAGGACTCAATGGTAAGAATATCGCGGATTACTGTATTAGTGCTTAAACCAGAAGCATACAGGTACTTTTGGAAAGTACCCAGAACTTTTTCATTGGTCTTTGGTACCTTAGCGACTCGAATTTCGTGTGGTAAAGCTTGGGTCTCCGGTAAAAGAGATGAAATAATTTCCCCTTTTTCCCTGGCATCATCATAAGCGCTTTTCAAATTCCTTCGAATTCCACTCCCAAAGGTAATATTATACGATCTGAAAAGTCCATCAGTGATAATTTCATCGTTAAATGGGAGCAATACAGTATCCATCATGAGCGGGAGATAGGGTCCAAACAACTCTTCGAATGAGCTTTTAAGCCCTTTCACTGCGTAAACTTCTTCATTTTCATCCTGGCTGATAAAAATTGCATACTTTTTCAAGGCTTTGAAGATGATGAACTTTCCCTGACGATGATGCCTCCAATTATCGACAATACTGATTTCATCCGCGGAAAGTTGGAAAGGATTGCTCTGAATGAATTGATCGAGTACTTTCACATTTTCCCAAAGTGCATCCCGAACTTTGATGGCATTTTCAAAATCTACTTTATTTTTAGCTCCTTTGACAAAAAAGCTGGGGATGACCTGGAGAGTTTCGTTGGCAAAATTTAACAGTGGAAGCCACAGCCGATAAAATTGACTTACTTGTGTGGATGGCAGACACATTTTATCTCCTCATTGTTCTCTCTGATCCACCCAGTGTACTGGTTTCAAACGCCATCGTCAAGCTTTGAGAGCTGCGCTTTTCGTATCTTTTCAATAATTAGGAGCAGTGTTTTTTTACTTGCTCGTCTCCTGAATTTTTGCATTGAGCTGAGTAATCCTTTTTCGCCAGACGCCATACAGCCCAGCCCAGATGCCGGCATAGATGCCAATAAAGATGGCAAAGTAAGTTGCAATACCTGCCAGATTGTGGGCCATCCAATATGTGAAATAAGCAATCGGGAAGGTGCTGAGGGATGTGATCAGAAAATGTACAACGGTCATTTTCAAGAGGCTCCAATCCTCATTTTCCCAGATTACTGAACTGCCAGCCCAGATAGACCCATAAATGCCAGCCAACACCGATTGTAAGATAACCGCATTAATTTCACTGCCCATTTTCCCGATCAAAGCTGGTTCAGTGGCAAAATATTGCCCCTCCCCCATGAATAGTGAAATGATTATAGAGATCACGTGCGCAATCAATACACCGGCCGGGAAGCCAATGATAATTCTGAACAAAATTTGTTTTTTCATTTTTTCACTCTAATCCTAATATTTGTTTTATTTTGGATACATATCGTCTTGAAGCAAACGTTGATATATTGCCCACCAACCGCACGCAAATGGTTCCACTCAGGTTCATGTCCATTTTGACCACTTTATTCAAATTGATAACCTCAGAGTTTGAGATGCGCACAAATCCATTTTTGCTCAGTCTGTCTTCCACTTCATACAGTCTGAGTCTGAGGAAATACTCGTTTTTATCTGTTTGTGCAATCACCTTTTGATTCTCGCCATAAATACGGATGACATCCTCCGGTTTTAGAATTTCTAAGCTATCTTCAGTAAACCCCACCAGGGCAATCGGGTGAGTTTCTGACAACTTGTTGAAAATCTCATTTACTTCATCCGTGATCTTGTTAGTCAGGATCAATACTTTGAGGTCATCATACTTTTCATCAACTTGAATTTCAATCTGCATGCTTGTTCCTTTCATCGCGATGAATAGAGTATACAAAAAATAAAGCCCACCCATCAATAGATTTTTGATAAGTGGTTGTTTTTAGATGATGATTGGTTGTTTTTAGGATTCAGAGGTCAGGATTCAGGGTTCAGAGTTCTCCAGAATCCTGAATCCTGAATCCTGAATCCTTCACCTACTCCCTATCCCGATCTGATGGATAAGGATCATTTTCGTAGCGATAATCCAGGAATGGAACTGCCGCTTTCAGTTCCTCCAATTCCTGGCGAGCCTGGCCAACCGTCTCAGGATAGGCGGCCAATTTGGCAATTTCCACCAGACCATCCAGCAGGCGGATGCAATCAGCTAATAGAATTCGTTCACGGCTGCGCACTTCCGCACTGCCTTTGCACAATAATGGATGTTTCTGATACGCCTGCAGCAAATTCTTATCTTCGGGCAGGTACACCGTCGAGACCAGCACCTTAATGTGATTGATGACATGATCGATTGCCAATGCCAGAGAACCATCATACACTTCAAGCGTATCAAACACATGAAATATATTTAATTCACCCTGCGCTGTCTCATGCAAACTGGCTTCGATTGGCATACTAGCCCACCACCAATCCAGCCGTGGATTCACCCTCCCCGAAAAGTTCACCTTTTGTATATTTCTTGCCCAAATTAAGCCCTTTGGTAGCCCGGGTGACCAACGGTAATGCTTTCCCATCAATACGCAGCCGTTTCGATTTGCTCGAATAGATATCGACATTATCTTTTTCAGATCCAACGGCGAATCCGGTTACTAAACCCGTCTCTTCATTAATCTTCCATAACTGCACACCCTGCCCACCACGACCCTGAACCGGGAAATCTTCTATCGCAATTCGTTTGGCATGCCCATTCGTGGTGACCACAAATGCATAGCTTTTTTTATGCAGGGCAGGTTCAACCAGAATACCACACACCAGAGGGTCGCCCATCATCTTAATCGCAGTTACGCCTTTGGCGGATGGTGTCGCCTGTGGGTTGATAGATCCAGATTCAAAGCGCAGTACCCGTGGTGCTAATTTGGTGCTGCCAGAGGTACAGATCATGACATGCGCCTCATCACTGGCAATACCGGCAAACAAGACTTCCTCACCGCTACCATTTAAACCGATAATAGCAGCCCAGGTAGCTTCTGCGCGTGAACTGAGCACGTCGGCCAATTCCACGCGTTTGATCATGCCGGTTGTCGTACCAATCACCAGCCTGGCACCTTCTTTGACAACCCCGAGACCAACCACGCGTTCCCCGCGTTTCAAACCAATTTCCTGGAATGTGCCACTCAATGGCAGTCGACCCGTGTTACCTTGCCAGCAGCGCCCCAGACTGGAAACCAGCAGTAAAGTCTCTTCCGGTTCAACGGTTTCGCGCAGCAAAGAGATGCTCACAGCCCGGCTGGTGGGTTTATCTTTGGTGACCACATCCCGGAATCCTCTGGCATCCACCCGCTGGAAACCGCTTTCACCGATCATCACCAATTGAGCTTCACTCGGAATAACCATATCCGAGACGGTCACGGCTGCCTGGTGCCCTTCTTCGCTTTCCACAATAATGGTCTTGCGAGGTTCGGCATATTTGTCCTTAATGACTTCCGTTTCTTCAACGACAATCTCGAGACGTTTTTCCTGAGAAGCAAGAACAGATTTTAAGTATTTTATGCTTTGCAGTAATTCCTTGCGCTCATCGTCCAGTTTTTTCCGTTCCAGTGAAGCCAACCGACGTAAGGGCATATCCAATATTGCCTGAGCCTGTACACCCGTTAAATCCAGTTCGGACATCAGGTTTTTGCGAGCTGTTTCTGCAGTTTGTGATTTACGGATAATGCTGATCACGCGATCAATCATACTGATGGCTTTTAACAAACCCTCCAGGATGTGATTACGTTCTTCTGCCTTCTCCAGATCAAAGCGCGACCTGCGGGAGATAACATTCAAACGATGCTTTATAAATTCAACTAAGAAATCAAGTAAAGTCAAATTTTTAGGTGATGCTTTTCCGTTCTCATCAAAAACCAGCGCCAGGGCATTATGGGATAGGCTCGAACGCAATTGTGTATTGGTTAATAGTTTATCCAGCGCGTCTTCTGTTTCCATACCCCGCGCTACTTCAAACACCACCCGCATGCCGGTGAAGTCAGACTCGTCTCGCACATCTGTAATACCGTTAAATTTTTCACGGTTGGCAGCAATACGCTCCAAAATCGTGTTCTTTTGCACCTGATATGGCAATTCGGTAACAAAAATCGCTGATTTTCCGCCACCAATATCCTGAATATCCGCTTTGGCCTGGCAGACCAGGGTGGCATGCCCAGTCTCATATGCCTGTGCGATCATATCCACCGGGTTTTCTCCGCCGTTAACGCGATACCGGTATAAAAGGCCGCCGGTGGGAAGATCAGGACCGGGGATGTACTTCATCAATTCTTTTACACTGATGGATTTGTGTCTCTTCCAGTTTTGGGCAACAAATTTAACCGCGTCACATACTTCACCCAGATTATGTGGCAAAATACTGGTGGACATGCCAACAGCAATACCGGTGGCACCATTGACGATCAGGTTTGGTATTCGGGTTGGTAAAACAATTGGTTCCTCCAAAGAACCATCAAAATTTGGTTGCCAATCAACAGTATCCTTGTGGATATCTTCCAGCATCACTCCACCAACACTCGCCAGACGAGCTTCTGTGTATCGCATCGCAGCTGCACTATCCCCATCAATCGAGCCATAGTTCCCCTGCCCATCGATTAAAGGTACTCGCATTGAAAAATCCTGCGCCATGCGAACCATAGCGTCATACACTGATTGATCGCCATGGGGATGATACTTGCCTAATACCTCACCCACCACACGAACAGATTTCTTGTGGGGGTTCGAATGCCATAAACTCATATCGCCCATGGCATACAAAATGCGTCTTTGTACTGGTTTTAACCCATCGCGTACATCCGGCAAGGCACGATCCAGAATGGTTAACACAGCATAGCGTCGGTACGCTTCTTCGATAAAATGGTCCAGACTCTGTTCCTGGACAGTCGTTTCTTCGTTTTGAAAATCATTAATCTCTGTCATATTTCGCCCCGTATGTGCATTAATCTTCTGCACTCCAATCCACATTCATTAACCATTCTTTGCGCGGTGCCACGTCACTCCCCATTAACCTGGTGATCAAGGATCGGGTTCTGTGAAAATCCTCAATGACCATCCTTAAATCACGTGATGAAAAGTCAGCTGCCGTAAGTTCCCGCTCTCCAGGGCCGGCTGCCTCTTTTGATTTACCCCTGGGTTTTTTCTTTTTCTCAGATAATTCATCGGGTAACACAAATACAGTTTCTCGTAATTGATCTGGATTCATTTCACCCAGACCTTTGTAACGCTGAACAGAAACTGTTCGTGCCCCACCTAATTCTTTTTCAATCTCTTCGCGATCCTGTTCTGAATAAGCGTAGCGCGATTCTTTTCCGCTCTTATTCTTGATGAGATATAGAGGAGGCCGGGCAACAAAAAAACGCCCCTCTTCAATCACAGAACGCATCGTCCGCCAGAACAGTGTAGCCAGTAAGGTAGCAATATGAGAGCCATCTACATCTGCATCCACAAGAACCGAAACACGACCATAACGCATGCTGCTAACATCACAATCCGCGCCAACGCCGGTCCCTACCGCAGCAATAATGGCAGCAATCTCCCGATTTTTCAGGATATCATTTAATTTCATTTTTTCAACATTTGGGATTTTTCCGCGTAGCGATAAGATTGCATGGTAACGGGAATCGCGTCCCTGCTTACAGGATCCTCCAGCAGAATCACCCTCCACCAGATAAAGCGCGGTGTGTTCCAATGGCACCATGGGATTGCCGCCGCGCCGTTGAATATCTGCCAGTTTACCCAGAACAAACTCACCTGCCTCCATGGCTGATTTTTTGATCACCAGTTTACGTGCCTGGGCAGCCGCTTCGCGACCGCGCGCAGAGGCCACCGCCTGATTAACAATCACCTTACCCACCGGAATATTCTTTTCCAGAAAATCATTTAAAAAACCATAGGTAGTGGAAAGTACCGGACCATGTACTTCGGGACTGGTAAGGCTTTCTTTGGTTTGAGAAAGGAACTGGGGTGTGCTGCTCATGGTAAGTTTGATGATGGCAGTTAATCCCAATAAGGCATCGTCGCCACGCACATCCATATTCCCTTTTAAAAGTTTCTTATTGGTCGCAAATTGCTTGACCGCTTTGGTTAATCCAGCTTTGAATGCCGAAACATGTGTCCCGCCTGTTGGGGTGGGAATGGCATTCACGAAGGAATAGATCTGCGTGTCCTCACCGGCGTATTGTAAGGCGACCTCCACCTCTATTGTTCCCTTACCGCCTTCCACTTCTACTTCGGTTGTATCTTTGAACATGATGGGTTTGTGCAAGGGCTCTTCGCCTTCATTCAGGTACTCAATATATTCAGCCAGACCACGCTTGGAGAAGAAGATCTCGGGTTCACCTTCATTGGTTCGTTTATCCAGAAATTCGATGCGCACACCCGGATAGAGATGGGCAATCTGGCGAAAGCGGGTACTCAGGCGTTCAGCATCCCAGGGGACGGACTTAGTGTGATTTGGCCATTCCATCTCACGCGCAAACCAGACTCGGTTGGGTCGAAAGCGGAAAATAGTGCCGCTGACTTGTTCCGTATCAGCATCCACTGCTAATTGCATGTGATTCACTTCCAAAGCCTTCGCCAGCTCTTTTTTCCCGGTCAACACAATTTTTGTGTCTTTGTTAATTTCCCCTGCTTTTTTGCCTGGTACAATCGCCCTGGTGTAAATTTCAACCGGTGTAACCGGCAATCCCCCATTTTCAAAACGTTGGTAGAAAATTAATCCATGCCGGTGAACTTCAACTTCCAGAAAGCTGGAAAAGGCATTGGTACATTTCAAACCAATTCCATGCAAACCGCCGGAACTGCTATAAGCCGAATCATCTCCGCCAAATTTTCCGCCAGCATGTGGCTTGACCAAAACCTGCGTGAGTGTGCTCATCCCAACATCCGATTTATAATCGACCGGGATACCACGACCATCATCAGTAATTTCGATCGTGCCATCTTTTTCGATCACCACCACAATTTTGGTTGCATACCCAGCCATACATTCATCCACCGAGTTATCCAACACTTCCAACAAAATATGGTGAAGTCCATGCAGGTTATTATTACCAATATACATACCCGGACGACGGCGGACGGCATCCAGAAACTCTAATTCAACAATCTGATCGGCACTGTATTGCTTACTCAATCGATTTCACTCCATTCCACCCTGAAGAGGGTGAGATAAGTTTAGAACATTTGTTTTATATAATTATACAATAAATGCACCCGTTTTGCAATTCACCCCATATGTGAGGATTGCGAACGATCGCTTAATTTTACCACTGCCAGACGTACAACGCGCCTGTGATAACCAGCATTACCCTTTTTTATGATAAGCAATCTCGAATTGTTTATTAAATTCCCTCAGGCAGCCTGTTAGCACCATCGCAGTCCCGAACAGCTCCAGCCCTTCCTCCGCCACATAAGCAATCTGCCGCAACGCATAGGGCAGATGAAACGTATAAGTGACCCATTCAAACACCAATCCACCCACAGCAAACACAACCAATCCACCAATAATCCAATTCCGTATTTCGCCATCCCGTTTCCTGATCACAATAAAATAATACAAAACCACCAGAAAGGTTAAAGCAGACACCGGTGCATAAATAAAAACCCATTTCACGTCAGTTAGCTGATCAATGAGTTCGTGCATTTGGGCAGCTTCATCCAGGGAGAGGAGGAAATAAAGAATTCCAAGACCAAGCCAAATCTTATGCCATCGAGGTCTTACCTCTGGTTGTCCGGAAACCAGTCGATATATAAAAATTGCTGTAATCGATACAGAAAAAAGCAATATTGTTGAAAACCATGTTGGAATATTCGCTTCCGCATCAATATTCATTCTCTGAACAAGAAAATCAGGAAATTCTGTATTGATAAAATGATGTGACAAAACAAAAAAGGAATGCGCAGCCAGGATACTCCAAATTAATAATATCAATGACCAGAATATTTTATAAACAGGTATCTTCATGTTTTTGACCTTCGTTGATGCATTAATGTTGTTCCTCTGCTGGTTTGACCTGCAATCATGCTAGCCCAGATATATTTATCCAGAAAGTACACCGATGGCTGCTTCGTTATTAGAGATGGAATGATCTTAAATGATTAAAAATTGATGAGATCTTTTATCCATTCCTTTGATCTTTTTATCAAAATCCAATGCGTTATTTTTCGTCATATTACGTCCACCAATCCTGTTCCAATAACTTCCCTTGCAGGCGGGATTCTTCCGCCGCGAATGCCAGCAAGTGGCTTTCCAATGCTTCACGGGCACCCTGTAAGGATACCTCAAACGCGCCATCAGTAATACTTTTCAGGAAAGACTCCACCAATTGAAAATCACCGCCACCATGCCCTGCTCCCAGATCAGCACTGGTGTCAAACTCCTTGTGCCAATCCGTGCGATGTTCATCCAGTTTAATCCAGGATCCGCCATTACCAAATTCAGCCATCAGACGACCATGCGAGCCTTCGATTCGGGTTGATCGATGCTCATAATGCGAATGCCCATGCATAGTTAAATTCACCGAGGATTCATCCTCAAACTGCATCATGACCACCTGGTGATCGACCACATCATTGTCACAATGATAGACACAGCGCCCATAAGGGCCTTCCCTTAAAGCTGTTTCAATGCGCTCCGGTGTAGGATTATCCGCCAAAACGGTTAACGGCCAGCCATTATAGGTTGTTAATTGTTTCAAAGGCGGTACCACCCAGCTCAATGCGCGGATCATCTCCGGATTCTGGGCATATTGATGTGCAGCCCAATGCGGGAATCCTGTACTGGTGTCTGCAAAACTATTCCAGAAGGGTGTCATCTCCATATATAAATAGGGAGCATAATAGGGGCAGGTTTCCACCACAGGGCAACCATCCAGGCATCGCAGCGGTGCTCCTTCTGGGGCATTTTCAGGCTTATAATGCATCAGCGAACCCACAGAAGCTAATTTTACCGGTTTGTTTCCGAGGATCCAGGGCAAAATATCGAGATCATGACAGCATTTTGCCAAAATCATCGGGCTGGATTGTTCCTGGTTACGCCAGTTGCCACGCACAAAGGAATGTGCCATATGCCAGAAGGAAACATTCTCACGATGATCCACCTGAACAACCTGACCTAAGACCCCTGATTGCACCAATTCCCGCATCTTTCGAAAATGCGGCGTATAACGCAATACATGACAAATACGCATCTGGCGTTGGGATTCCTGGCTGACCTGTAGCAACAATTTACACTCTTCCAGCTTGTTCGCCATCGGTTTTTCCAGCAGGATATGATACCCGGCACGCATAGCAGCTACTGCTGGCGCCGTGTGTTGCCAATCCTGCGTACAGATTAACGCCACCTTCCCCAGAGCGGGTTTGTCCAGCAACGCTTCCCAGGACTCAAATTGCATCTCCTCGGGGATCTGGTGGTGTTCGGCAAACGTTTTTCTGCGTTCCTCGATTGGTTCAGCCACTGCAACAAATTTCAATTCATCCGGGTGGTGCAAAGCATAGGGTGCGTAATTTTGTGCACCACGGTTACCGGCACCGATCAGTATTGCGTGAATGGGTTTGGTCATAAGATTCTCCTAAATCAAGGAATTAATCAAGGAAACTCTATTAAACCATAAATGCAGGATTGAAGTTGGTTTTTTATAAAAAAAATGGGTTCTATTTTGACGATAAATTTTATCTTATAAACAAATTTTTCTATAATTCTTCAATAGTTTCACAAACCTTACAAAACTGCAAAGTTGGGTTGTTATTATTGAATTTTGATATTAATTGGTATATTATCATTTAAATGGAGTTTTTTTAATGGTGGGAAAGCAATCCTTGATAAGGAATTAAAATTGGGATTCTAAGAGCAGCAATTAATTCGAAAAGTATTTTTGTCAACTTTATTCTTAAACAACATTATTACCTGAACTATCCCTGAGGGGATTTATAGATTGGATAGAACAAATGACGATAAAAATAATTTTAGCTGACACGCATCCACTCATTATTAATGGAATTTGTGAAACCCTTAACGAACACACACAATATCAAATTATTTGCCAAACGACAAATTACGATGAATTAGGAGAATTGATAACAGACTTTCGTCCTGATATTTTAATCATAGGTGTTAATCACGATCAATTCTTTGATATTAATAATCTATAATCCCTTCAGAATCCCAAGTTTCCGTTCAATATAATTATATTAAGCGCCATTTATGAACCAGATCTAGTTATGGATTTAATCAGAACAGACATCAAAGGTTTTGTCACGAAAGACGATAAACCGGAGAAATTACTTGAAGCTGTTGAAGCAGTAAATAAAGGCAAGAGCTGGTTCAGCCCCCAGATCATGAAAATAATTGCTGACTCCATCAATCAAAAAGACTCCCAATCTCTACCTGATTTGAATGACAGGGAAGTAGAAATTTTATCTATGCTAAGTCAAGGGTTTGAGAATAAATATATGGCTCGGAAACTAAATCTGTCAGAACGGACCATTCGTTACCACACAGAGAAAATCATGGATAAACTTGAAGCAAAAAACCGCACAGAAGCAGTTGCAAAAGCCCTTCAGCTAAGTTTGATCCAATTTAATAAAGGGTAGTTGCCATTTTGGCAATCATTCATACCGTTTTTGGCAACAAAATATTGGCTTAATATACATTGATTTAAAAAATAATTTTTCTAATATAGAAATATAACACAAATTTTAAACAACAGTCTGTCAAAATGAATTTTAACATACACCAAAGTAAGAGATATGATAAAAAAATGTTTTTCTCTAATAATACCTTATTAAGTATCATTGTTATTTTATATGTTATCTCATTGTACAATTTCCTGCTAATAATTGAAATTGCGAAAAAAAATTTATCCAAGCAGAGAAGTTTGGGATTCGATTGGCTGGAAATAGGAAGCAGAGCACCTAAATTTTATCTTCAAGGAATTCAAAGAGAAATTTTTCAGCTTGATGATTATTCACAAAAAGGACTTTTAATTGTGTTTATTAGGCCTCATTGCAGAACCTGCGATTCAATCGTTCCAAAACTTGAAAAATTGACTGCTTTTCTAAGAGAACGATCTATTTGCATTTTGATTGTTTGTATGACGGATTTAGCAAATGCAAAAGAGTTCGTCAAAATATTCGAATTATCTTTGAATTTAGCTGTAGCAACAAAAAGTAACAACAAGATTTTCAATGACTATAAAGTAGGAGCAACACCTTTTTTTTGCTTAATAAATAAAAAACAACGAGTAGAGGATGTTGGTTATTTCTGGCCGGAAGAGAGAGAAAATTCTTGGACAATTAATAGTATTGATAGCATGGAAAAAATAGTATCAAAACAAAATCATTTGGTTGTTTAAGTGGTTATCAGGAAGGAGGAATTCTGAAAAATATATTGATCTCAATCCTATTAAAAAAAGTTACATCTGTAGGAGGTTTACATGCATATCTTAAATAAGTTGATTGATAATATTGCGTCTTTAATATCCAGGGCACCAATGCTAAATGATCTATTTTCCAAGCTGCAACCAGGTTTATTAAATAATATTGCTGCTAAAGCTTTATGTTTTGATACTGGTTGGTTATGTGGAAGCGACTGTGGAGTGCCTTGTGGGGATAGGATCATAAATGGGGTGAAACATTGCTACTATTGGGAAATATTATATTATGACGAAGGTTCACCTTCATGTCAAAACCAACAACAGTGTACGGATTCTTGTCCGGGGGGTTGTTGGGAAATTGTATGCCCAACCTGTCCATGCTTTGCCTAGACAAAAATTATTGTGGATCTTGATATTTTCAAGATCCACTGCTTGAACCAAACTTAAGAACAGTAAATTAAAAAGAAGCTTGACAGACATGAATCAGAAATAATGAATATATGGAAAACGTTTATTAGGTTATAAGCATCCTATATCAGACAATCTGAACTTTACACGAAGGATACGATATAAGTAAAACAAAAAATGAGAAAAAAGATTGACCAGTTAAAGGGTTTTTTTTCATTTTAACCTACCACATTTTTGAAGTGTGTCAAAATAAACACATTAGGAGGTGTTTCTGCTTCATGTCTAATGCTGAAGTATTTAATAAATTGATTCAGAGTGATACTAAAATCTTACTTTATTATAGTGTATTGTATATAACTTAAGGATTTTCTGGTTTTATTGCCTGGAAATTATTTCCAGTGGAATAATAAGTTTTTGGAGGTTATTTATTGGGTACAGTTACCACTATAATATTTGATAATCAAGCCCAGGTTCTTAGAGGTTTCAGCAAAGTAAAAGTTATCTTGCTTGACAGACACTTAAGAACAAAGAGAATTATGCATAATTAAACAAAATTCAAATGCAGTTGGAGAAATGATAGGTAATTAATTATACATAAAAGGAGTCATAAATGACCAAAGTCCACTCAATCAGGCCAATCCTAAAAACATTCCTCATAGGATTATTACCTCTTCTATTTGTTTTCAATAGCTGCACCCAGCAGATGCACGTTGGTAAGACGCGAATAACTTTTGCAACTTTTGATGATGGAAATAGAGCTTATTGGGAAGAAGTCATTTATCAATACAATCAAAACCAAAGTGATATCGAAGTGGTCTTTGTTCCTGTTGATTTCAGTCAACAATTAACTTCCGAAGTTATAGGTACTCTGGGAGATGTGATCTATTTGGGAGATTATTTACAGGTTTACTCAGACCAGTTCCTTCCACTGGATGCACTAATTAATGCAAGCGCAACATATGACCCGGACGATTACTGGCCTAATATTGAGCAAGCTTGCACAGATAAGATAGGGAACTACATAGGCGTTCCCTTTAGTGTGAACTTGATCGGACTTTATTATAAACCAGAGCATTTCCAAAAGGCTAACATTCCCATTCCCGACGTAGGTTGGACGTTGGAAGAATTTCAGGATACCCTTCATTCATTAAGTGAGGTCTATGAAGGAGTCATTTTTGTGGACAACCCGTTTTTCTCATTTTTAGACGGTTACATAAGCACCGCAATAGACCCTCGAATAGGTGAATTTGACCTTCAATATATAAATGAATTGGCCATTTGGTATTTCTCCTTGGTGGATAACGGAACAATATTTCCCTATTTTTCATCACACAATGGTTTATATTCTGAAGAGCAGGATCAAATTCTCAAAAACCAATTAGCAAAAGCAGCTTATTGGGTTGGCCCCTTAAACCCCCTAAATCCAGGATATGAGGAGTTTGAATCTTTTCAATATATTCCATTTCCGACATCGGAGGGTGGCACAAACCCTGTTCTCGTAAACTGTGCAGGAATAAGCACAGGATCACAGTATAAAAAAGAGGCTTGGGACTTCTTGAATTATTTATCAACGATTTCCCCATCCATCTCCCCAAATGCTTTCAGTGATATTGCTACACGCCGCTCCGTTTTTCATTCGTTGGACCATCAGGGGCAACCTGATGAACTTATTGAGAAGATTGAATACGCACTAGAGAATAACACCCTCATTGCTGTGAAACAACCTTATATCCAAAATATTAAGAAAGTAATTGCAGAGTATCCACTAAATGAAGGGGGGGTTGAACACAAGCTTGAAGCCACACTTGAATCTTCAAAGTATGAAGGCTCTGTATTATCCACTCAAACTGTTATTCCGGTGGTAAACACACCTGCTGTTCAAGAAAACATTAATCAGGTTGTCATAAATTATTTAGATTACCAAATTGGATTTAATGAACGGGAGGAATTGGTAACTCTGGCAAAGGAATTTTCAAAACAGAATCCACATATTCTGATTAATTTTTTGACCAATTATGAAGCGGGTACTTACCAGAGTTTTTCAAATAATTTAAAAAAAATGGATTGTTCAAATTACCGTCCAAGCTTGGCAGTAACCATTAACTCCGATGAGGTCATTGATCTGACACCGTTTATAGTGACGGATCCAAATTTAAGGGATGATTTCCCTGAAAAGATCCTAGAATTATTCAAACATGATGGTAAGCTTCTGGCACTTCCATCTTCTATTAGCCCTCTGAGATATCTTGTAGTGAACAGAGAATTATTTGAGAACTCTAAGATACCAATACCACTTGAGACATGGGATATAGAAGGCCTTCTTAATAAATCCAACTTAATTGCCCAGTCGAATGAACAAGTGTTCGGATCAAAATTGGGATATGACTTGTTATTAGAAGCGTGGGATATTCAGACGATTGACACCTCTGGTGAGATACCAAAAGCCAATTTTCTCTCATTGAAGTTGATTAATGCTGTAAAACGCTTTCAAGATTTGTATGGATCACACATTTTTCTCCCTGCTTATGGAGAATTAGCTCCTAAAAAACCCGATAATTATGAACCATATATTAATGCTGTAAGAAGTGGATTGGTTGGAATTTGGGAGGAGGTAGGACTTGGAGAGGAATATGATTTCCCGGTTGAGTATGTACGGATACCCAGAAGTATTAACGGGACAAGACTGGGTGAATTTTACCAATCTTCAGTAAAAGGATTCTTTATTTCTGCAAACAGCCAACACCCGAATGAATGCTGGGAATGGATCAGGTATCTTTCAGATCACCCACTTGAATCAACAAACGCCATCTCTCCCAGGCTTTCAAGTGTGGATTTATACGAAGGAAGTGCTCGAATAGACCAACACCTAAAAACACTTCTGAAAGATATTCTTGAAACAGGCACAATAATTCAAACACCACTAACCGATATCAGGGTATATGCCTATATCGATTGGCAATATGATGCATTTTTGAAAGTAATTAATGGAGAAAAGGCGGAAATAGCTTTGGCTGAGGCACAACAAAAAGCGGATACCTATTATGAGTGTTTACTGCAAAGTGAGTATATCTTTTCCAAGAGTGATGAATACCGAGAGAAAGTGATTAATCCATGTTTTGAAAAAGCCTCTCAATAATTGTATTGGAAAAAAAGAAAGTAGTTGTTAATTATGACAGATAGCAATTTGTTATTTCCATTTTTATATATAGCAACGATATTATTTTTAATTTTTTTAATACGAAAAATCCTATTTATTGCAGAGGTCAAAGGTAACAGCATGTGGCCAAGCTTAAAAAATGGAGACAGAGTCCTGGTATCCCGAATTTTCTTTCCAGATCTAATAAAATCTGGATCTATCGTTATTTTGGCTCCGTGGTTTACCTGTATTGATCAATATATCATCAAAAGAATAATCGCCAAACCCAATGATGAAGTCTATATTGTCGGCATTAAACTTAAAGAACTTCAGGATATCCTTCCCAATGATATCTTTAGTGATTATTGTTTAACTATTCCTCCAGATCTGGAAATCAAAGTTGCCTTTTCAAACAACAACTTATCACCTTTCTTAGAATTAATCATTAATCACAATTATGGAATCACAAAGCTTCCAGAAAGACGGTTTTTTGTGACAGGGGACTGGATGCCTGAGGTTGGGGATTCTCGATCACATGGGCCGTGTCCTACAAAATCAATCAAAGGATTGGTCTTGAAAATACTATAAGTCTACAAATTAGGTCACTTTTTCCCCATCGAAATCAACTTGATACCGTTTTAATTCGAAAGTAAATGTAATAAATATTCTAGTTCTTTATCGAAAATAATCACACTTCTTGAAATTGTTTTGCTCCAATTAATAAAAGCACACCAAATTTACCAGTAAACAAATGGAGGAAATTCTAAAAATCTACAAAAATCAATCAACTTTTAGGAGGAAATTATGAGCTTAGAAACGGTTTATGGATTTAGTTTGCTTGTTTTAGCATTCATTGTGGTGATTAATTTTATGATATCTTTAGGATTAATTCATAAAATAAACAAACCGCCATCGTTGAATGAACCCAACACTTTAATTGGACAAAAAGCACCACATTTTGAAGGTGAACTAGATACAGGTGTAAAATTAGATTCTGCTAAGTTACTTGGGAAACCATATTTACTTGTATTCGTTTCCCCAACATGCCAATCATGCAAAAAATTAATTCAAAGTTTAACAAAATCATTAGATAAAACTCCCAATAATAAAAGTGAGATAATTTTCATAAATGACGGTTCAGAAGAAGAAGCTATTAAATTAAGACAAGAAGAAAACATCAATCACCCTATCTTGATAGCACCTAGGAATAATAATTCCATTTATAAAAATTTCCGAGTTCAATATACGCCTGCTTTTGCCTTGGTAAATGAAGAAGGAACGATAGAAGATATTGGAGTATTAGATTCAAAAAAAGATTTAATATTAAAATTTCTAAAATAAAACACTGCATACTCATCATTGAATTCAATCATAATTCATTCGAAATCAAACCGAAATGTTTGACTAATTACTATAAATGCTTAACTGAAAAAACAGCATAATAAAAAAATTTCTTTACTCACTATTTTCGAAGAATGACCACCCAGATTATAAAAATCTCCATATTAATTTTCACCACTCCAGCATAGTAAGTATGGTAGATTTAATTGCCAAGTAGGTAATCATTGATCCCTTTATTGGCAATTAAATATTGGCTTAATAGACATTGATTACATTGACAAAACTTGTTATTGTTTTATTTAACGAGGACTTACTCAACCACTCCGTGAACTTGGATGATAATCAGGAGATGTGATGGAAAAACCGCTTCTTTTGCTGTTTTTAAGATTTGTAATGGGTTATGTTTTTGTTTTTTCTCTGGCAGGAAAGTTAAGAAATATTCCATCCTTCGTTCAAACAATCACCAATTTCCTATTCTTTCCATCTAAATTCAGTAGACCACTTGCGTATATCATTTTGATAGGGGAGGTAAGTGTAGTTGTTGCCATGCTCATTGGAAAAAATTTATTACTGTGGGGGTTTTTGATAACGAGCCTTATGTTCCTTGCATTCTCGATAGTCTTATCTTCTGTCATCGTTCGCAATATAAAAACATCCTGTAATTGTTTTGGACCAGATGAAAAGGAAGTGAACGTTGGCCATGTCGTTCGAAGTCTTGGCTTTCTGGTTTGTGGGATTGGAGGGATGATTTTGACAAAGCTCCCATTTGCTACATCAAGCGGAGTTGGAATTATAGAAATGTTCTTGATAGGGGTATTTGCAGTAGTTTTTGTTATTTTAATGATGCAAATTAGTGAAGTTATTAAAATATTTCAACTTTTGTTAATTAGTGATCACCGGTAACTACCTGAATCAGGAGGAAACAAATGGATATTTTAGGTGTTAGCTCAATTCTCTTATGGGTAGTTGTAATCTTCAATTTAATGCTAACACTGGCGTTAGTACGAAGTATCAATAAATCAGGAATTAGGCGTGAAGATAGAGAAAGAGTGAAATTTAACACACTAAAACCGGGAGACACTGCACCAGATTTTGTCGCGTTTTCCTTAAATCGGGAAAAAGTTACTTTAAAGAGCTATTTAGGTAAACCGGTTTTTTTTATTTTTGTTTCTTCCCAATGCGGAGCTTGTAAAGAAAGGATTCAAGATGTAGAAAAGGTTATTCCATTCGCGAAGAGAGCTGGTGTTGAAATCGTATATGTTAGTTATGACGAAATCGAAGAAACTAAAAGCTATTTCAGTCAAGTTAATGGGTCCGGAAACATCATAATAATTCCAAAGGAAAACGACATATTTTTAAAGAACTATAAAATACCAGGAACACCTTATTATTTTTTTATAAATAGCGAAGGGAAAATTCAGAATAATGGTTTTTTTGATCAGGAGTGGACTTCGCTTGTACTTCAATGGGTAAATCAAAAGGTGAAAAATAGTTGATCCGTGATGAATAAATAATGCGAATAACCATTGAAAAAGAAAAAAGTGAGAGATTAATCACATGATATAGCCAAAAAGCTAAGTTAATTCAATATTTCTTAAATTGAAAAGGAGAAAAGTCATGGATATAAATGAAACCAAGTTCTTATCAGGTATCGAACGAATTACCAGCCACATATCTTTTGTGGATAAGTTGATAGACATTGTAGTAAGTATGATTGCACCAAAGACTTTTGCCAAAGCGGGATGTTGGGGGAATAATACATTTTTAAGCAACGAAAAAGCTCTACCCAGATGCCAAACTTGGTGCCAATATGAAGGTCCGGGTTTAGGATGTCGTATAACTGAGGTTTACTATGAGTTAATCACTTTTAGAAGGCCAGATGGGACTATAGGTACATGTATTGACGGGTGCGATTGGATTGTAAAGACACAGGCATCATGTCAACCCTGCATGGCTTAAAAAAAGGATTTCTCCTGTAAGGACTCAAAACGTTATAGTTTTTTGGTGCGCTACCAGTAGATGGTAATCGAAATAATGATAATTCCCATCTACTGGAGTTTATTCGGTCCTAGGTGATAATTTCTAAATTTTTTTATTAATTATGATAATCCTTAAAACGATATTTATTACTTTACTATTTTTTTTATTTGTAATAGTGTTAATTAGAAAATGTTTTGTTATTGTAACTATTGAACATGAGAGCATGTCTCCTGCTTTACATGATGGTGATCGTGTGTTAGTTTTTCGCTATTGGCCAGTGAAATTGTTAAAGAGAGGTGATATTATTTTAGTGTGGCCATGGATGGATTTAATAAAATTTAATAGAGAACCAAAACCATTTGGAATAATTCCGTATATTAAACGGGTTGTTGGTCTTCCAGGGGATACAATTGTTACCTGTTTAAATGAATTGGATGATTATCATCAGGAAAAACTAAGGCTCACATATGACGTAAAAGGGGAAAAAACAATAATTGTCCCTAATAATCATTTCTTTGTAAGAGGAGATTATCCAATAGGTGGTATTGACTCACGTACATTTGGTCCGGTTCCATTTAAAGGTGCTTTAGGCCTTGTCGTTATAATATTATCTCATCATACATAATCGTCTGAATACATTTAAGACAAATCATACAAAAACTTATTTTTTTACTTTTCCACCCATGGAATCACTAATAGTAAAATCTTTAGAGGAACTAAAATATGCAACAAACGATACCATTACTTAAGAATAATTTTCTAAAATTAACCCTAATATGTGTTGGTTTTAGTCTTTTGCTAATTTCATGCAATCATCAGTCCACATTAAATGCTGAAAAAACCAACTTTGTTACAATTACATTTGGAGCTAATAAAATTTTTCAAAAACAGTATGAAGCCTTGATTGATGACTTTGAGTCTCAGAGTACTGGCATCTCTGTGCAATTTATGCCATTCGACGAAGAAATTGGCTCAAGCGCCCTTGATTATTCGCATTTAGCATCACTATCAGACACAATGATATTACCTGCTCAGCCATTTGGTTCTGATGCGTATAACTACCTGGATTTGACAGAGGTTATTGCTAACGATCCAACTTTTGGGATCGATCAAATCTGGGCGAACTCGCTGGATGGCTGCCGGGCGGAAGGGCGTCTGATCGGAATTCCGCTCAGCATCCAGACCCTGTTGGTGATGTATAACGGAGCTGTTTTTGACGAGATTGGTCTGGAGCACCCGACACCAGGATGGAGTTGGGAAGATTTTCAAGAAGCTGCCCAGGCATTAACCAAGCGCTCGGGGGGAGAAGTAACCCGCTATGGCTTTGTCGATTATAACCATCCAACCTCGTTGCTTGCCCCGCTGATCGATGCGGTAAATCGTCAAAATGGGAACGAATATGATCCTGTAAAGCTGACAAATGCTCTCGATTGGTATGTTTCGCTGGCACAAAATGGCCACATTCCCAGCGATTATAGTGCGGAAGAAGCCGGAGAAGTGAGGAATTACATCAGTACCAGCCAAGCCGCCATGTGGGTGGATGCCCTCTCCTCATTGGAAGAGCGCAGGAATGAGTTGGGGGAATCCATCGCGGTTGCACCTTTCCCGCAGGGAGGCATCAATGGCAACCAGAAAACCACCCAGGCCTGGGCAACCTGTGGACTGGTCAGCGCGGGCACGGCTCACCCACAGGAGGCAGTTACCTGGCTGCAATTCCTGGCTGAGCAGGAAATCCCCGGAGTCAGCCCCAATTCAATTCCAGCGGTCAAGGCAGCCACGAAAGAAAGTGGTTTCTGGAATAAGCTGGATGTGAATACAGCTGCTGCTGTCCGCTACGCGCTGGAGCACGGCTGGTATGGTGCCGCTTCCAATCTGCCATTTGAGCAAATTGGTCAGGCAGTCAATGACGCAAAAACCGGGTCGGATAAGCTTGTGGATACACTGGCAATGATCCCAATTGACATAGTGCGACTAACTCCGGAAAACACACCTTTTGCAGTTGCAACGCCTGGAAAAACTACTGCCCCTATGGCTTATTCATCGGATCAACAAGTTGTCAGATATTTCTTCTATTTTTCTTATCAAAAAGATTTACAAATGCTCAAAACATTTGCGGAAACTTTCATGGATGCGCATCCGAAGATTGTGATCGAATTGGTTGAATTTCAAGATACAGATCTTCCTTACATTAATTTCGAGCAATTAGCCGAGAATTTTGATTGCTTTGCGGAATCTGTAAAAGTAGACAGTTATGAAGCCTCTCAATTGTACAACTTGCAGCCTCTGATTGATACTGATATGGAGGGTGCAAGTTTACTGAATGATATCCCGGAATCCGAATGGAACTTAAATCGATTAAATGGAGATATCTACGCGCTTCCCGTTGCCAGTAAAATACCGGTAATGTACTATAACGAAGATATTTTTGCAGCGAAGGGCTTGCCTCCACCGGCATTAAACTGGACCTTGGAGGACTTCTGGACATCAGCCAGCGCAGCTTCATCGGAGGAAATCTATGGTTTTGTTCCAGAAGATGGCAGCTTTTTTGTTAATTACCTGCTCTCAACACAAGGGGTTAAATTGTATGACTTAACCTCTAAAGAACCGCAGGTATATTTCAATGATCCAGTTGTATTGAGTACCGTTTCTTTACTTGCTGAAATGGCAAAGAATGGGGTAATTCCACCCATTCGAGATGCTATTGATCGTAAAAAAAGTAATATTGATCAACGGTATGATGCCTTGATGGCTGGAAAAGCAGCTATGTGGATTGATCCTGCTGGCTTGAGCAACAGCGAACTCTTTATTCCTGCTGACGCAAAGTTTAGTGTAGTTCCTCTTCCTTCCACTAACATGCAGTTTACATTTATGAATTATGGGGTGTCTTTGTATATCTCCCAAAGAGCACAAGAACCAAGGGCTTGTTGGGAATGGATAAAATTCTTATCTAATAAGCCGGAAGTGTTTATTGGGATTCCGGTACGCAGATCAGTGCTCAATTCGATCCACTTTGAAGCTTACTATGGTTCAGAAAAAGCTGCTGCTTATCGGGTAGCGATTGAAGAACCTCGCTTCGAATTTGCTCTTGGGACAAATGAAATCTACCCGAGCGTTCCATTCTATTTTTGGTGGCAAGACACACTTACATCTGTATTTGATGGAACACCTGCAGCCCAAGCGCTGTCTGAAGTTCAGGGGAAAGCAGAGCGATACCTGAAATGTATAGAAACCAAGAATGAACCTCAAAATAAAGAAGTCTGGATGGGTTGTGCTTTACAGGTCGACCCTGAATTTAAATCATTATTAAATTAAGAAAAATCTAGAAAACTTAGTCTCTTTACTTTTCGTTTAATGTACCAATCCTTTATTTGATTTTGTTTTCATAATCAGCTAATAATTAGGATTAAAAATGACATTTATAAACACAATCAAAGCGTTTAAAGGGATGATAATGCTTGCGTGGCATGTTCATCCGTCTTATTTTTTCGGTTTGATCCTGATTGACATTCTACAAGGCTTCATTCCACTTACTTTGGCATGGATTACGAAGTTGCTGTTCGATCTGTTGGCTAAAGGATTACAGGGGCAAGTTTTTTCCTGGCATGAAGCGGCAGTTTTATTGCTTTGTCAAGCCGGGTTGGCGATATTAACACAGTTACTTCATCCGATATATACTTTTTTAAATAGCGAACTCAATCGCAGACTTTCACTAAAGGTCCAAACAACTATTTATCATAAACTCAACGGTTTAGCAGGGCTTTCTCCTTTTGAAGACCCGCACATGCGGGATACGCTTCAGATGGGCTCACAAGGCGGGCAGATGGGACCTTCTCAGGCAATAAGCATTTTGACCAGTATTATGCGTAGTATAATCACACTGATTAGTTTTTTGGGAGTCTTGGTTGCCTTGAATCCTTTATTGGCAGGGCTGGTAACCCTGGCCGCGTTGCCGCAGATCTTCGTTCAACTAAAGATTAGTCGTCAACGTTTCGGAATGATTACAACTAACATTCCAAAGCAGCGTCGCGCCAGTTATTATGGCAGTTTGCTTTCAGCCACTTACTGTGTTAAGGAATTGCGTCTCTTCAACCTGGGAGAATTGTTTCTAAATCGTTTCTGTAAATTGACAGAAGAGACCAATTCTACTCTACGATCGCAACAAAAAAGAGAATTGGGCTGGCAATTCTGGCTAAATATGTTCTCCACTCTGGTGTCCAGTGCTGCTTTTGTTGTTGTAGTGTTACGAGCTTTGCAAAGCCGTTTAAGTTTGGGAGATGTTATCCTATACACCAGTGCTGTTGGAAGTGTTCAGAGTGCTTTAGCCAATATCATGTTTGCTCTGGCTAATGTACATGAAAGTGCACTGTTCTTCTCGCGTTATAATGACTTATTGACTCTTTCTCAACCCATTCATATTTCTCCCTCACCTCGTTCTATTGCTCCTCTAGGATCTGCTATTGAACTACATAATATTTCCTTTCGATATAGTGATGACTACCCCTTGATATTACGTAACATAAATCTGACTATTCCGGCGGGAAAATGTCTGGCTATGGTGGGGTTAAACGGTGCTGGAAAAACCACCATTGTCAAGTTATTAACTCGCATGTATGATCCTTGCGCTGGTGAGATATTATGGAATGGGATCGATATTCGAGAATTTGACCTCGCTGAATTACGCGGAAGTATCGGTGTAATTTTTCAGGACTTTTTTCATTTCGATTTAACAGTATTTGAAAATATTGCCTTAGGAAATATAAAGGCGATGAATATCAGAAGTGACCACACAATGATGAATTTGGTGCAACAAGCAGCTAAGAAAGCTGGAATTCACGAGACAATTCTCGCCTTACCGCGTAGATACGATACCATACTCAGCCGCTGGTTGGTGGATGACGGTGAGCAAGGTGTAGATCTGTCCGGTGGGGAATGGCAAAAGATTGCTTTGGCACGACTTTTTATACGTGATGCTGACTTTTTAATCCTTGATGAACCGACAGCAGCATTAGATGCCAAAGCAGAATTAGAAGTATATAAGCAATTTAAAGAATTAATTCAAGGTAAAACGAGCTTGTTGATTTCCCACCGCTTCAGCACGGTCAGAATGGCAGATGTTATTGCCGTGTTGGATGAAGGTAGAATTATAGAATATGGTTCCCATGAAGAATTAATGAAGAATAATGAAAAATACGCCCGGCTTTATCTAATGCAAGCTGCAAGGTACTTATGATATTCCTCTACCTAAATTTATTTTTCTATGAAAAGATGGAAGACTAATTGCCATTTCGGCAATCATTATTACCTTTATTGGCAATCAAATATTGGCTTAATGGATATTGTTTATGAACACCAATTTTGTTATAGTATAAATCGATAAGAATTTCCTGTGCCAACAAATTCGGAGCTTTAATGGAGATTCTCAATTATTAATATTTTTGAGGTTTGCGATGGCATTGTGTTATTTTTTTCTTTAATCAATTACCTCTTTTTCTTAAAACGCAAAAGTAAGGAAAATTCAATTTGATAAATATACATTAAGTTCCAAAAAGGAGAAAATTGTGACACCATTTTGGATCAACTCAATATTTTTATGGATCGTAGTAATAATAAACTTATTATTAACGTTAGTATTAATTAAAAATTTCAACTCAGGTATAAAAATTATGGAAAGTGGGTTAAAAACCGGAATAGTTTCTCCTGAATTTAATGTTTCAGCAATTTCAGGGAAAATTATTTCTAACCAAGAGTTTATTAATAAAGGATTATTACTGCTTTTTATTTCACCTCAATGTAAACCCTGTCAAGAGAAAATATTGTATTATAAATCAATAATACCCATTGCTAAAAGATCTAATGTTGAAATTTTATTTGTCAGTTTAAGTAACATTAGTAATACATTTACGTTTGCAGAAAAGTATGAGTTGGACTCAGATATTATTGTTTCAAATGAAAATAATAATTCACTCGAAAAATTATTTAATGCAAAAGTTACACCATCATATTGTTTTATAAATATAGATGGAAAAATCCAATCATGTGGCATCCCTGATTTAGAGGAAGACCAGTGGAAAAATTTAATAGAACAATGGACAAATGATTCTAGAAAGGAGAATTAATGATACTTCAAGTCAATTTTTTGGTAAAAATGAAAAATATAAATTTAAGTTCCTTAAAAAAAATTAATTCGAAAATTGGAAATATTAGACCAGTTTCTACAATACTTGAAAAAATAGCGAGCTTCATAATTCCTCATAACATTGCTTTGGCTGAATGGATACCACCCTGTGCATCAGGATATGATTGCGCATTTAGATCTGGATGTGGAAGTACAGGGTGTACCTTTTGTAGAGATGGCCAATACCATCAAGGAAAATATACTAGATATTCGTATGGTTATTTACAGGCTGGAGGTACTTGCAATGTAATCGGCTATTGTAATCAATGTTGGACTGATCTTGATTATTGTACTGCTCCGACAGGAGTTTCTTGCTAATATTATATTAGTCACTTATATCTATTAAGCTTATTTTAAAAGAATAAAGCGTAGCTAAATTGATAGTTATACTTTATTCTTAAACTAATATTGGATGATAATTAACGCGTTATTAATGATGTTTTCGATAGTTTGTGGGCTTTTATTATTGTTGAGGTATTTTTTCGAAATAATTCAGGTCAAACAAACTAGTATGTTACCAACATTAAAAGATGGTGATAAGGTTTTAGTTTTTAGACATCTTCCAAAGTATTGGTTGAAAAAAAATGAGATTGTTATTATTAGACCAATCTTAAAGAATTCAGATCCATATAAATGTCCCCCTTATATTAAGAGGATTGTTGGTTTACAAGAAGACGTGGTTAATATAACAGTAAATAAATATTACGAAAAAAAAATATTATACGAAATTTAAAACTATTTTATAAACTAAAAATCCCGAAAGGTTTTATATTTGTTCAAGGAGATAGCCAATATAGTACTGATTCCCGTGAATGGGGACCTATTCCAATCAATAATGTTATTGGAATTGTAATTTATAAATTCTCGAATCAATGAAAATCAGACCAATAAAGCAAATAAGAACATGCAGTGTTTTTAAACTCTCAAATTAATATCATAAAAGTTAAATCGAAAGCGATAGAACGATTTAACTAATAAAAAGTTTTATTCTATATATAGTTTAATTACTAAGAAAAATTCATAAGGGATAATCCCCAAAAAAAGTATTTGGCATTTTTGGTTTTAGTATTTTATGGTATCAACTTTCTTAAAAAATGAAGCTTTTTGCTCTCTCAAGCGCCTAATATATGAGTAATCAAATATGAGGAATTCAAACAGATTTATTCAACATTTTAAAACCGGGGATGCATCTTCCATTGAAGAATTGGTGCAAACCTATCAGAGCAGCTTGTTTCGCATAGCACTGCTAATTTTGGATGACCAAGCGGATGCAGATGAAGCTGTGCAAGTTGCTTTCATCTCAGCCTGTCTCTCATCGAACAACTTTCGCGGAGACGCAAATCTAAAAACCTGGTTGAATACGATGTGATATTGGAAGAATGTTATTAAAACCTTGTGAAAGGGAACAGTTATTTAAGTACATTTTCTGACTGTCTACCAGAAGGAGATCCTTATGATATATTTTAGATTTTTCGCAACGACGAGTACTAAGAATGTTTTCCTTATTATCTTATTAAGTTCGTTATTGATAACCGCTTGTAATCCCCAACCAGCAGAAACTGGAAAATTTGATCAGACTACCATTTCCTTCGCCGTACCGGGGTATATGAAGAATATATACACTCCTATGGCTGAAGCTTTCGAGAGAGAGAATCCTGGCATCAGTATCCAAATTGTGACACCATCCGAATTTTATGAATTGTGGAACGAGGAGGATTTATTCAACCTGGCTTCTGCAGCGGATACTTCTTTCCATCTTTCCAGCCAGGAGTTATTGCAGAACCAGACATTCTTCCTTGATCTAACACCACTGATGGAGAATGATCCAGAGTTTGATATGGAAGATTTTTGGATGGGATTACTTTCTGCTTGTAGGGATGAAACGGGTAAAATAGTCGGTTTACCATTGGATCTGAATATGACCGGCATGATGGTGGATAAACCAGCGTTTGACAAGATAAACATTACTGCTCCAGCTCCGGGTTGGGGTTGGAATGAATTTGTAAATGATTTGCAGGTGTTAGGTGCTAAGCAAGATTTGGTCTATCTCGATTCTCAGACCTTTTTTACATCCGTTTTGGCTGCGCAGATCGACCCATTTTTGTCTGATGAAGATGAGTTGTCGCAACGATTATTGGACTATGGAAACGCAGTGCAAGCAGGACAAATCCATGCCTATGATGAAAACCAGTCCATTGGAGAGCGACAGACTCTGATTGATGACCAGAAACCAGCGTTGTGGGCTGCTTCATTAAACCAGGCTATCGAAGTGATCGCTGCCCAAGAGCAGACAGAACCGACTTGGAGTTTTGTACCTTATCCACTTGGCGAAGGAACAATTAGCACTTCGCCATTTGGTGTCCGTTGTGTCATGATTAGCCAGGGTAGCCAACATCCTCATGAAGCTTGGTTATGGCTCAAATTCCTCTCAGAGCATTGGCTTGTTACTGCTGATCAGGTGGATCGTTATCAATACATTCCTGCTCGCATCTCTGTGGCAGATTCCTCCGGCTTTTGGAATGAATTGCCTGAGACAGTGGAAGATACTGTTCAGTTTGGTCTGGCACACGCTTGGTATAAATCCGAGGATTCTGAACGTCTCAGTTGGATCCAACAAATATTCGATAGCGTAATGACGGGTGAAACCAATCTTCAAACTGCATTGGCAGCTGGCATGAATTCTCTCAGTCCTTCAGAAACACGAACACCGGTTCCAGCGATTGCGATTGCCACACCGCAGAAAACTTCAACCAATTCGGACAACCAATCCATTAAATTTTACTCAGATGCCATAGACCAGCTAACTATGCAGGCAATCCTGGAAGAATACCAAAAAACCCATCCGGAGATATCCATAGAACTGATTCACCAGAATAATTTTATGAATATTGATCTGGAGAACTACACCAGGAATTATGATTGTTTTTCCGGGTTGAGTATGTATGTTACCAATCCATCCTTATTTAATGAAGGTGAACTGTTGCCGTTAAATGCTTTTTTGGTACTCGAACCGGAATTAGGTGCGGACTTTTTCCCTGTACAATTGAAGCTATATACACGGGAAGGAGAGCTGCTGGCCTTACCAGCAACCCAAACATTGTCTACATTAACCTATAATGCTGACTTGTTGAACCAATTAGGTGTGGCCTTACCCTCGAACGATTGGTCAGTGGATGAATTTCTGAATTTGATTAATGCAGTCCCAGCACAATCCTCAGATGAAATGGAAGTATATGGGTATGCAATGATCTCTGATCGATTGCTTCTGGCAAGTAAAGAGATTGGTATCGAAAACGCAACATCTGATTTTCAATTTAACTCGGAAAAGTCAATTTCCACCGCAAACTGGTTGAAAAGTCTGGTCGATGACAATATTGTTGTCCGCAACCCGGCAGATGCCCCGAATCGGGTGGCATTGTTAGTAGCAGCCGGTCAGGTAGCGATATGGGACACTTCATTTAATGGTTGGTTTTTCAATGGAGAAGTACCCGACTTTCTCACCGAGGAAGTTGCTATGCCATTTACCTCTACAACTTTAAGCTTTAATCCGGGAGGGCAGGCATACTATATATCAAGGCATGCCAGAGACCCTCAAGCCTGTTGGGATTGGATCAGCTTCCTATCTTCCCAGCCGGCTGCATCGAAGTATTGGCCTGTTCGCCAAACCGTGGCTACTTCTGGAGAATGGCAATCATTGGTTGGTTCTGAAGCAGTAGAACTCTTCACAGCCATGCAAGAGCGAGAGTTGGCTTATGCGAATATGTCTCCTCAAGAACAGAACCTGCAGAAGATTTGGGTGGAAGCGATGAAAGCTATCTATGAAGGCTCACCAGCAAAGACAGTACTGGCCGATGCACAGAAACAATATGATGATTATCTTAACTGCATGCAAATGAATTTACTCCCTGATGCCAATAATGATCAAATCAGCAAGATCAGCGAGGTTTGTTATATAGGAGAGTAAAAATTAGATTTTTTGCAAAAGAAGATACCAGATGCTTTTTTTTCAGTTAAAAAAACCACTCTTTGGAAAAGTGTTATTAAAACCTTATGAAAGAGAACAGTTATACAAGCACATTTTATAACTGTAAATCAGAAGGAGATCCTCATGGAATATTTTAGATTTTTTGACAAGATCAGAATCAAGAAAGTTTTTCTTTCCATTTTATTCATTTCGATGTTGCTGTCAGCTTGCAAACCCCAACCGGATGAAAGTGAAAATATTACCCGGACTACCATCAGCTTCGCAGCCATAGACGGGCAACGGACAGCGTATGAAACCCTGATAACAGCATTTGAGTCACAGAACCCGGACATTGAAGTCCAGTTTGTCACACTGGAGGTAGATCCCAGCAACATGAGTGGTCTGGCCAGCCAGGCGGATGCAATTGCTTTGCCAGTTGTACCGGTCGGCTCGGATGCCTATAACTACCTGGATATCCAACCTCTGGCAGAAATGGACACAAATTTTGATCAGGGGGAATACTTAGCGGGGATTATGGAAGGCTGCCAGGTGGAAGACAGACAAATTGGGTTGCCCTATGTCGCCTCCCAGCAGGTGATTTACTACAACCCTGCTATTTTTGATGAAGTTGGGGTAGCCTACCCACAACCGGATTGGAGCTGGGAAGAGTTCAGGTTGAATGTAATCAACCTGACAAAGAAGAATGGTCAGGAGGTTGAACAATTCGGCTTTGTGAATTTAAGTAGTATGGTGCGTTTACTAGGAACAATGCTTAATCGTGATCTGATGATCAGCGATGAGAGTGAAAAAGCGCAAGCACTGGAAAAAACCCTTAGTTCCTACTTAAACCTTATCCAGCAAGGGTATGTGCGTATAGTTCAGGCAGATGAATACCCCGGAGATCTGGAAACCATCATCCGAGAAGGGAAAGCAGCCATGTGGTTGGATGGGTTGTTCCAATTGGATGCCTATCGTAATGCCTTAGGGAAACAGATTAGCTTCTTGCCAGTACCGGAAGGGGGTCGGGCTTCAGCGCGATGTGTGGCGATCAGTGCCGGCAGCCAGCAACCCCAGGCAGCCTGGCGGTTGATCAGATACTTATCCGAACAGAATGGGCCCTTTGTGCTACCGAACGAATTTCCCGTAAACCATGCACAACTGCATAACAATGTAAACTGGCAGAGTTTTAGTGAAGATGAAAAAGCGGTTCTGAAAACCACCTTGGATAATGCCTGGTATGGTACCCATTGGTTGTTTGCAACACTCAATCTGGAATTTGATAACGTGCTGGCGGATCAAAAAGATTTGAACAGCATGCTGTCAACGGTTCTGCAGTTAAGCCCGCCTGAGCCAGAGGAGCCATTTGAACCGCAGTTTGCGTTTGAGGTACGCAGCACTCCTGATGATATCCCTCCCGGGGCAGTTTTTATTAAATTTCACGGCTCATATCTTAATCGTGAAGTGAGAGAAGTACTGGTAAATGAATTTAATCAAAGCCAATCCGACTATTATATTTATACAAATGTATCACTAGAAGACGCTGATTGTTATATCGACTCTTCGCAATATACCAAAAACCACCCCGAAGCGAATTACCCGTTAACACCCCTGCTGGAAGGGGATGCGGAGAGTATGGCGTTGGCGGCTGATCTGCCGCCTGGTGTGTTAGAAACAACGCGGCTTAATGGAGAAATTCTGGGAATTCCGCTTTTTACATTAGCATATGCCACCTACTATAACCCGGTATTGTTGGAGCAAGCAGGACTGGAACCGCCATCGGATGATTGGACATTTTCTGAGTTTTGGGAGTATACCCAGGCAGCTACGCAGGATGGGATTTATGGATTTGGATTAGGCTCACCGGCTCTCGTAGTAATCTACGATAGCATGAACTCACCGTTGATAGACGAAGACGGGGAAGTACCGGTGTTTTTATTTAATACACCTGAGGTAAAACAAACTACTGAGTTTTTATTGAAAATGCAGTATGAAGGTGTAATTCCTGAATTAGATATTGACATGGGAGATAAGTATTGGACATGGCGTAAAAATATCTTATCGGACAAAGCAGTATTTTGGATGAGTTCGATGGATGATTACCTTAACGAAGAACTCAAATATGAGCCCGGTATGCTTCCGATACCGGGATATATTCCAAATTACTCCCTCACCAGTTTCCCATCATTTTTTATTTCAAAAAACTCATCAGTTCCCGAAGGATGCTGGGAATGGTTTACACATTTTTCCGCGAATCCAGCCATATACAGTTGGATCCCCTTACGGAATTCTGTTCGAAATTCACCGGAATATGAAGCGCTGGTAGGGACTGACATGGCCTCCCTGTACCGGAAAATTATCGATCAAATGAAGGTAACACCAATTGATGAGAAAAGCAGGGATACTTCTTACTTTACCACAGGACCTTATTTTTGGTTTCAAACTACCATTGGAGCTTTGAAATATGGTGAAGATTTGGATATACCTTTGCAAACTGTTCAATTTAAATCGGAAGCATACCTGACCTGTATGCTTAACATGGACGGGACCCCCGGCGAAAATTATCAGACGTGTATGAAGTTAGTAGATCCGGATTCATGAAAAAATCAAAAAAAGTGGGTAATATACTACCTAAAATAAGGACTTTCAAGGAAATCAGTGTTCTTGCATTTCGTATCACTCCATTTTTGACCGGTATTCTTTTTATACTAAATATTATTCAAAGTTTATTACCACTAGGGTCAGCCTGGAACACCAAATTAATCTTTGATTTTTTGGAGAAGTTATTTCAATCAGCCAATAGCTTGAAATAGATAGGAGTTCAACCGAATGAAATATTTTAATTCTAATAAACCAGTAAACATATTTTCATTAATTGTATGCTTTTGTATTCTCTTGGGACAGACAGCTTGCTCTTCCAGTTCACATACTTTACTTACAGATGAACCGCGGAATAAATCTACGCAATTATCAAACCAACCAACCGACCTGGAAACTGATATAGGAGATCAACATGAAAACCAGGTTATTACATTCACAGCATTCGAATTCGAAAGTTCATATTACGAGCCATTAATCGAACAATTTAACGCACAGAATCCAACAATAACCGTGAAATTCATGCCGTTTCCCGCTTTCACAAACGAAAGCCAGCACGAATATTACCAAAGGATTGCTTCAGCAGCCGACGCTACCATGTTGTTAACTGGAAGATCCTCGCAGATTGCAGCATATTTTCGTGACCTCCAACCACTGATTGATCTGGATGCTGGTTTTGACTCCAATGATTTTTGGCCGGATGCGCTGAGTGCCTGCCAGGATGACCAGGGATATGTATTTGGTTTACCGGTCAATCTTTATATGAGTGGTATTTTTTATGATGAAGAGGCGTTTCAAGCAGCAAGAATTTCCTTTCCCCAACCGGGTTGGACCTGGGATGATTTTCAACAAGCGGCATTTTCTTTAGCTCACCAGGAAGAAAAAGGAATCTATTACGGATTTGCCGACCCTACATATGCATCCATAATTTCTCCAATATTAAAAGATCACTTTTTAAAAATGAACGGGAATATCGATCCACAAGTATTGGCGAAAGAATTATTTTGGTATGTTGATTTGGCCAAACAAAGCGCAATTTATCCAATACAAGGATTAGCTGGGGGCGAGAAAACCCAATTGGCTGAAGAACACTGGAAAGCTCTATTCCAGGGAATGAATCCTCCCGCAATGTGGTTTGGACGTCTGCAAGACCCAGTCCCAGGTCTGGCAGGGATTTCCGAAGATAATGACCCATCAACTCACTTAGCAGCAACTCGTTTCGGTTTCGCCCCCTTGCCGGTGGCATCTGATGCTCCTAATTCCAAAACAACCCCTCTCAGTGCCCAATGCATAATGATGAGCGCAGGGACAAAATACCCGCAAGCCACCTGGAACTGGATCAAATTTCTGTCGGAACAACGATTAATCCATGATTCTTCTCAACTGTCGGAAAAGTTGGTGATCCCTGCCCGTTCTTCTGTAGCTGATAAGTCCGGTTTTTGGGATAGCATTCCGGTTGAATTACATACAGCCATTAAACATGGTTTGACACATGGTTGGTACAAGGGGTTGTATCCAGAAGCTGAGGCTGCGGTTTATTCAGCTTTGGAACATGCGCTGTTGGAAGGTGAAGATCTTTTACAGGCATTGAACCAAGCTCAAACGGAAATCGTCAGTCTACGTTCGGAAGTTCAACCATCGGTAGACCCAATTGTGATTGAAACACCGCATGACTCCAATAGCTCATCCGGAAATATTCCGATAATCAAATTTTATGCTGGTAGTGGGAATCACCAGGAAATAGAATTCCTGCAAACAATTGTTGCCAATTTCAATACCGAATATGCTGATGCGTTTTCGGTATCACTAGTGACTACTATTAAGGAACAACCAAACCAGGAATATTTTGAAACACTTGCCAAATCCTCTGACTGTTATATTACAGAAGTTGATCCCGTTGGTGCTGCCACATCAGGTTATGTTTTGAATCTAAACCCTTTTTTTGAAACAGAAGACAACGCATTCCGGAATGATTATGACATGAATTTATTAGATGTGTCCCGGTATCAAGGCGACCTTTTCACTCTGCCATTAACCAGCAGACCGGCGATCCTGATCTACAATACGGATCTGTTGCGTCAAAATGGTGTCGCAGATCCCGGTCATGATTGGACATTTGCCGAATTTATCGAGAATCTTACCGCCGTTACATCCATAACCAATGAAATACCAATCTATGGCTTTTTGCCCGAAAGTCAGGCAGTTAACATCTTCGATATGATCCTCTCAGGGAATAATATCCATTGGTTTGATGATGGTGCAGGTCTTCCGGTTGCTCAAATAAATACCAGGGAAATGGCCAATATAATCCAATGGTATCAAAACCTGTACCAGACAGGTGTTTTGTTCACATCATCAACAGATGAAAATTGGTTGCCATCAATTCAAAAAGCAATACAAGATGGGCAAATTGGATTCTGGACAGTATTGACCGGTGAAGAAGAAGTATATTTTGATGGAAAAGAACCTGCTTTTAATATTGGCATCACCGCCCTTCCTTTTATTTCTGAACCAGACTATCCTTATAGCAAAACAATCAATACCGGATTTTACATATCAAGCCAATCTCAAAACCAACAGGCTTGTTGGCTATTCGCCAAGTATCTTTCCGAAGAACCATCCTTATATTCCGGGATTCCTGCCCGCAAATCGGTGGCAAACTCACCAGCCTGGATGTCAAGTGTCGGGGTTGAAAAAGCCGAAATATATCTTCAAGCCTTGCAACAAAGTCAACCCGCAAAAAACCTGTCCTATCCCGATTTTCTCCTCTGGCCATACCATAACTGGTTAGGGCAGGTTGTATTTGCAGTCAAACAAGGTCATGAAATTCAGCAGGAATTGGCGGCAGCGCAACAAAAAGCAGATGCGTATTATGCCTGTATTATTCCAATTGACTGGGCTATGTTAAATGAAGAAATGGTCGAACAAAACGTAATAGATTGCGCAAAAAAAGCGGATGCATCATGGAATTAAGAATAATACTTTTCATCAGCCAGTAACCAAGACTTCAGGGAACGTATGATATTCGCACTGTAATCAGGTTAAACCCGAAAGGAAAATGAGTGTTAATGATGATGAAATCAAGGATTAAACTAACTATAACTTCGATACTATTAGTCACATCTCTTTTCATTCTCTCAGGTTGCAATTTGAGTGACACAGAACACAACCAGAGCGGCACATCTCAACAAACCACCATTACCTTTGCAACTACAACCGGTGCTATATCGCGGTATGAAGAATTAATTACCACATTTGAAAGCCAACACCCGGACATCCGGGTTGAATTGCTCGCTATGGATGGGGAGCTACCGGATTATGAGCGGTTAACCTCACAGGCTGACACGCTTGTGCTGGGGAGTGCGGTATCAGCGGAAAACAGCCATCTATTTCTGGACCTGACGCCATTAATGCCCAATGAGGACTTCAGTCCAAATGATTTCTGGCCGAATTCATTGCAGGGCTGCCAGAGCGGGGATAAGCAAGCAGGGTTGCCGGTATCTTTAAACCCGAGCCTGGTTTTTTACAATAAGAATATTTTTGATCAGAAAAATGTGGCATACCCACAACCAAGCTGGGAGTGGGATGAATTTATAAATACGGTTCAGTTGCTATCCGACACAAGCGGAAAGGAACCTGTCTACGGCTTTGTGGATAACAGCGCCGGGTTTATCCTGCGCACTGAAACCCATGCATTATTAAGTGCCAATAAAACCCCTACCGAAGTGGGTACTACCCTGGAATGGTACCTGGAACTGGCTCGTTCCGGAGAAATAGCCATTCCGGGGGTGAATGAAGAAGAAAAAACCAATGATCTGGTGCGTAATAACCAGGCTGCCATGTGGGTAGGGACGATATCCGGTTTTTCGTACGACCTGCAAGGGTTGGGTTTTGAAGTGGGTTTTGTTCCATTCCCATCATCCTCCAACAGTGAATTTGGAAGCAACCCGGTCAGTGTCAGTTGCGCAGTGGTCAGTGCCGGCACCAGATACCCGGAGGCAAGCTGGACATGGTTGAACTTTCTCAGCCGCAATTCGGTGGGCATATCATCCGGTTTTCCAGCCAACCTTGCGGCGATTGAAGATTCCCCTGAATGGGTAAGCCAGACACCGGAAAGACAGACGGCAATTCGGGAGGCACTGCAAGGCGGATGGTACGGTTGGGTAAAATATGACTTTACACCAATCGCACAAGCCTTCCAAAAATCAATTCAATCGGGGCAAAGGCTGGCAGATCTGCTGCCGAAGAACTTATCCCTGCTGGCTTTGGAACGTGATATCCCGGAAGTAGGGCATACTCCGCAGGCAGTCATGGCACCCGAACCGACTCCCCTTCCAAAAACAGAGAAAGCGGAAAACGCATTGAGTGCTGTTTATTTTGCCGATCCTAGTGTACATGACAATAGAACCGTGCTGGCCTTGGCAGAGGAATTTAATCGGACCAATCCGGAATATTATATTGAAATTGAGACTGAGCGCGGGATAGATTTTGAAAATATTATGAGCTACGAATATGATATAAAGAATTTTGAATGCTTTGTTTCTTCCGGATCGCTAATTTCAAATAGTCTTGCTAATCTGAATCAAAATGGAGATAATTCTATATATTCTTTGGACCCTTTCCTGGATAACGAAGGTAACAATTTTTTAGATGAAATTGATCCAGTTTTCCTGGATAATCTTAGAACGAATGGTACCCTTTACGGTCTGCCGGTATCTATCAATCCATTTTTTGTTTATTACAATGCCGATTTATTGCAGGAATTAGGGTTGGAACCACCCGATTTGGATTGGACGGTGGAGGATTTTTGGGCGTTGGCACAACAAGCTGCTCTTAAGAAAGAAGGTGTCTATGGATATGTGCCTTACCTTGATTGGCCGAATTATTTTTTCAGCGATGCCAGTTATATGAAAATGGAAAACCAAACTGTAAAAGCGGATTATAAAAACCCGCACCTGGTGGGGTTACTTAATCAACTTTTACCATTGGTGAAAGACAAAACATTATTCCTGTATGATGCAGGAGGTACCCGCTCAGCCATGGGAAACTATATGCTGCGCGATGAATTGATCCGCTTTGAGTATGGTCTGCTTTGGCTGGATGGTATTGGTATGTCTTCCACACCACCCGCCCGTGACAGAAATGATTTTGAGATCGGAATTGCCGTATACCCAGCCAGGCAGGTAATCGATCCAAGTGATATCAGTGCATTTTTTATTTCCCGTCACAGTGAAAACCCACAGGTGTGCTGGGAATGGTTCAAGTTTTTATCACAGCAACCTAATAATGGGTTTAAAGGAATTCCACTAAAACCTTCTATTTTGGGATCAGAAAATTGGGCTGCTTCAGTTGGAGAAGGACGGGCAGCCGTCTACCGGGCAACATTATCAAAATTGCAGTTTTCATCTGAAGTGAGTTTTTTTCCACCCATGCCGTTTAGCCAATGGTGGACCGACGCAATCGTGGCAATCCTGCAGGATGGTCAGGATATGAGTGCCGTATTGAAAGAAACCCAATACAAAGCCCAAGCAACCCTGGATTGCATGCAATCTGCCGGATATTCTGCTGTTTTACCTTATGAAGAGACGTATGGGGCTGCAATCGCCTGTGCGCATGAAGTCGACCCGGATTATTACTCGATGTCCGAGTTGTGGTCTGTCAATCGATGAGGTTGGAATTATTTACTGAGTGAAAGAAGAGGTGAAACTGGTGGTTATCAGCTACAATAACAGAAAAGGCGGTTAAAAATTATCGAATGGTTTCACATCTGATTAAATTCTCGCTCAAACGCTTGCGCACCCATCGCTGGTTGGCACTCAGCCAGGTCCTGGGTTTGATGGCTGCGGTTGCCCTGGCGGTGGCAGTCCCCATGTACGCGGATGCGATTAATTACGATATCCTGAGCACCTCATTGAGCGAGTCTGCCAGCCAGACCCGCCGCCAGCCGTTTGATTTCGTCTTCCGTTACATCGGCAGTTGGTATGGTGCCATCATCCCGCAGCAGTATGAGCCGCTGGATCAGTATTTGAGCCAGCAGGCTGCCCAACAAATCGGATTGCCACTGCAGCAATTGACCCACTATGCCGCTACCGCTAACTTGCAGCTTTACCCGGCAGCAGAGGTACTCTACCCACAGTCACGACTGGATTTGGTGAAATTATCTTTTCTGGCGGGTGTTTTTGAGCAGGTGCAGTTGGTGGAAGGGAACCTGCCGGGACCCTTGGAAGAAACAAACCATGTGGTTGAGGTGCTGGTCTCGCTTGACCTGGCCAATGAACTGGGTTTGCAGGTGGGGGATGATTATGCATTGTTCAGCCCCGCAAGCAGCTCGGTTGCAGCCTTCCGACAGGATGTGCGTATCAGCGGCTTTTGGGTGCCAGCAGACCCACAAAATGAAATTTGGGCACTTTACCCGGCTGAGTCCTTCCGCAAAAAATTGATCACCTATGAAGAGGGTTTCTGGTCAGTGCTGGCCGGGCTGCCGGCTGGCCTGGATGAAACGACCTGGCGTTTAACCCTGGATGGCAGCCAGGTCAATAGCAGCCGTGTCAACTATTTATTGACCCGTATTGACGCGGTGGAAAATCGTGTGCAAGCCATCCTGCCTAACACCGCCTTGGAAACCTCGCCGGCAGCGGCCATGCGCCAGTATCGCCAGGCAGTGCAAAGCCTTTCCGGTTCCCTGTTTGCTTTTAGTGTGCCTGTTTTGGGATTGGTATTATTTTTTCTGGCATTGATCTCAAGCCTGTTGGTGCGCTCGCAACGCAATGAGATCGCCGTGCTGCGCAGCCGCGGGGCTGCGCGGACCTGGATCGTTGGAGTGTATGCGCTTGAATGGCTGTTGCTGGGTTTGGTCAGCCTGCTGCCAGGCATCCTGCTGGGCAATCTGCTGGCGGGATTGATGAGCAAAACCAGCTCGTTTCTGGAATTTTCTCGCCAGGTAGCTTTTTCGTTGCAAATCAGCAGCCGCGATGTGGGTGTGGGATTGCTGGCGCTGCTGATAGGGATTGGTTTTTGTTTGATCCCGGTCTGGCGCTACGGCAACGATACGATCATCTCCTATAAACAGGAGCTTGCCCGCCAAAAACGTAAACCCTTCTGGATGCGCTATTACCTGGATCTGGCCTGCCTGCTGCCGGCTGCGTACGGGCTCTACACGCTGCAGGTGCGCGGTCGGCTGGCAATTCTGGGCAGAAACCTGGGAAGCAGTGACCCCTACCAGAACCCGCTGTTATTCTTGCTGCCGGCGCTCATGATCCTGGGTTTGAGTCTGTTTATTTTGCGCTTTTTACCGGCTATCTTTAACCTGCTGGCTGCTCTTTTGGCACGTTTGCCGGGTGTTTCACTGGTGTATGTTCTGCGCCATTTTGCCCGCTCGGGGAATGCTTACCAAAGTGTGCTGTTGTTAATCATGCTCACCTTTGGGCTGGCAGCTTTCACTTCTTCCATGGCGTTCTCGCTCGATAACACCGTGCGGGATAGCATTCGCTATACCAATGGCGCCGCGCTGAATCTGATTGAAGGGGGCGAATTCATCAGCTCGGATTCGAATGATAGCACCGACAAATCTGCCCAAAGTGCCGGATATTGGAATTTCTTGCCGATTAGTGATCATCTCTCCCTGCCGGGTGTGCAGATGGCAACCCGGGTGGGAATATATGAAGCCGGATTTCAGAGCGGCAACCGCTCTGCCAACGGGCAGGTGATGGGCATCGACCGCGCTGATTTCGGGCAGGTAGCCTTCTTCAGAACAGATTTCGCGGCGGAATCGCTGAATGGTTTACTCAATCGTTTAGCTTCTTCACCGGATGCTGTTTTAGTCGATCAAAACACCAGGGAACGCTTCAATCTGGAAACCGGCAGCACCCTGGATGTGCGTGTGACCATCAACAATATTGTTTTCCCAACCTCGTTTACAGTGGCAGGCGTTTTTGAGCGCTTTCCCACCTGGGCACCAAATCGTCAGCCGGCATTATTTGTCGTCAACCTGGATTATCTATTTGAAACCTGGGGAATGCTGCAACCCTACGAAATCTGGCTGAAAACCGACCCCGCTGCCAGCACCCAGGAAATTGTCAGCGCGATTAACGCTCTGGGGGTCAGCGTCGTTCGGGTGCGGGATACGCAAGCAGACATCGACAAAGCCTTGCTCACCCCGGCACGCCAAGGCGTGTTGGGCATGCTTTCGATCGGGTTTTTGGCATCCTCTGCTTTGACCGTCGTGGGTTTTTTCCTGTTCGCTGTGTTTTCATACCGGGAACGCTTCATCCAGTTGGGGGTGCTGCGTGCCATCGGTTTGAGCATCTCTCAGATGCGCACCAGCCTGGGGTTGGAGCTAGCAGGCTTGATTCTGCTGGGTATTGCCAGTGGCAGCGGGATTGGGATGCTGGTCGCAAAATTATTTATCCCATCCCTGCCGGTCAGTACCGGCACCGGGGTGGAGGTGCTGCCGCAAATCACCCAAATCGACTGGTCAAAAATGATTTTGGTTTACCTGCTATTTGCGGGTGTTTTGTTAATTGGATTGGTGCTGTTGGTGTCTTTCCTGCGTAGAATTAAAATATTTCAAGCCATTAAATTGGGGGATACCCTGTAAAAAGGAAATTGGAGGCTGCGATGAAAAAAATAATCCTAAAAATTGCAATGATCCTGATCTTGATTTTTTCTGTTGGCTGCTCCGCTAATCAGTCAGCAGCAACCCCAACGCTGGTACCCACCCCGCTGAATGTTGAAAAACCGATTTACACGGTTGAACGTGGGTTGGTGGAACAGGTGCTGCAATTGAACGGCCGGGTATCTCCCAAACAACAACAGGATTTATACTTTCGGGCGGATGGCTTTGTCAAAGAGGTTCTGGTGCAGAATGGAGATTGGGTCACAACCGGCATGGTTCTCGCGCGCCTGGATGAACCCGAGCGTTACCTGGCCGACGTAGCAGGTGCGGAATTATCCTATGAGCAAGCCAGGTTAAAACTGGAACAGGCAAAACAGGATGCCCCTATTCAGGCCGCCCAGGCAAAAATTGCGGTTCTGGAAGCGCAGATCGAACTGGAAAAAACGAAGAATGAAAGGGCAGCCATGCAATATCCGCGCGTCACAGATGGGTTAAAGCTCGAGCAATTGCGTGGGAATGTGGCAGCCGCATTGAAAGCGCTTAATGATGCCCAGTCCGCTTTTGACGACGTGGCCGGCAGAGCAGAAGGAGATGCCACTCGCCAGATGCTCCTGCAGAATTTACTGGATGCACGCCAGGCCTATACCCGCGCGGTGATGAATTTGGACTGGGCAGAAGGCAAAGGTACCCAATCCGATCTTGACCTGGTAGATGCCAGGTTGGCACTGGCACAGGCAAATTATGAAAAAGCCCTGGCCGAAGAGGAATTCTGGAATGAAGAGGGCGGTTCTACCGAAATCCGCCTGGCGGAACTGGTATTAAAAGACGCCGAAACACGCCTGACATTGGCAACCAAAATATTGGAAAACATCGAACTGATAGCTACCTTCAATGGTCAGGTGCTTTCGTTAAGCATCGTCCCAGGCAGCCAGGTACGCGCTTTCCAGGCGGTGATCACGCTGGCTGATCCGGCAGAATTGGTGTTGATGTCCATTCCTGGAGTAGAAGATCTCAACAAGCTGGCGGTAGGCATGCCAGCCGTGGTACGCCTTTCTTCACGGCAGGGAGAGGAATATGCAGCTACAATCAGCAACGTGCCTTTAAGTTTAACCTCGGCTAGCGAGCTTTCCTCTGGAAGTAAGGCCGTGCAGATCTCATTGACTGAGAATGAGGATGTGCTGCGATTGGGGGATGCCGCTACGATCCTGATCAAGGTCGATGCCCGCCAGGATGTGCTCTGGTTGCCTCCGGCAGCTATTCGCTCCTTTCAGGGGCAGGACTTCGTGTTTGTAGAAAGTGGAGGTATTCAACGGCGGGTGAATGTGGTCTTGGGCTTGAAGGCGAATGATCGAGTGGAAATTGTTTCCGGGTTGGAAGAAGGTCAACGGGTGATAGGGCAGTAATGGACGATTTAATTACCTGTGAGAATCTGGTAAAGATTTATTCCTCTACGGCATCCCGCTATCATAAGGGGATTGAGGTCGTCGCTTTGCAAGGTCTCGATCTGACTGTGGCGCAGGGCGAGATGATCGGCATCGTGGGTGAATCCGGCTCGGGAAAATCGTCCCTGTTAAATATCCTGGGCGGGTTGGATCGTCCCTCCGCGGGAAAAGTACTGGTGGCAGGCTCGAATTTGTTGGAAATGAGCGAAGAAGAATTGAACACCTATCGGCTTCAGCAGGTCGGCTTTGTCTGGCAACAAACGACCCGTAATCTAACGCCATACTTGAGTGCATTGGAAAATGTGGAAATGCCAATCCGAATTAACCGCACTGCGGAGGATCAGTGTCGCCAGCGGGCTGTGCAACTACTGGAAATGACCGGGCTGGGCGACCGGTTGCATCATTTGCCTGGGCAACTCTCCGGGGGAGAACAGCAGCGTACTGCCATCGCGGTTGCTCTGGCGAACCAGCCAAACCTGATCCTGGCGGATGAGCCCACCGGTGAGTTGGACACGGCCAATTCCATCAAAATTTATGAAATTTTAAGAAAAATCAACCGAGAATTGGGAGCGACCATCATCATCGTATCGCATGATCCGGGAATCAGCCAGTATGTTGATCGGGTGGTCTTGATTCGGGATGGAAAAACCAGCACCGAGACTGTGCGGATTACGTCTGGGGTTGAAGCGCATGACCTCCTGGCGTATACCAGTGCGGATTATGAAGAATTGTTGATGCTGGACAATAGCGGCAGGGTACAGATCCCATCAGACATGCTGGAAAGACTGAATATTGGGGGTCGGGTCAGGGTTGAAGTCAAAGCAGAAGGCATATTGCTCAAACCGGTGGAGGGGCATGCTCGTTCAGCGCTGAATGGTGAGCGTTTGTCGCTTGAGCAATCAATTTATATGGAAGAAGAACCACTGGAAGAGGCTCTGAAAGTATCGCTGGCCCAAAGATTTATCAACCTGTTGCAGTCGAGGAAAAAATGACATCCGGATTATTGCCTGAATTGTTGCGGGTTGAGAACCTGTCGCGATCCTTTTTCACAGCCGGCGGCGAGGTCAAGGCATTGCAGAATATTGATCTGTCGATCCAGGCCGGGCAATTGGTGGCCCTCAAGGGGAAATCTGGCTCGGGTAAAACCACTTTGCTGAATCTCTTAGGGGGGCTGGACCAGCCAACGAGTGGTGAAATTTTCTTTCAGGGCAAACCCATCAGTACATTTGCGGAAGATGAATTGGTGTGGTTAAGGCGCAATCAGATTGGGTTTGTGTTTCAATCCTTTGCTTTAATTCCCACTTATTCAGCCATTGAAAATGTGGAGTTGGTTCTGCGTTTGGCAGGCGGTGACCCGCAGAAAAACCAGCGACGCGCATACCAGTCCTTACGGGCGGTAGGCATGGGAAACAGGGCACACTCGCGTCCGAATGAACTCTCCGGCGGGCAGCAACAACGGGTAGCCATTGCACGCGCCATCGCCAATCATCCCCAACTCATCTTAGCCGATGAACCGACCGGTGAACTGGATACGTCCACAACCCAGCAGGTCTTTGCGCTTTTCCGCCGCCTGGTGGATCACGAAGGGATCACGATCCTGATCACATCACACAATCCCCTGGTAGAAGAGATCGCCGATCAGGTGATAGAGATTGTGGATGGATGTATCAAAGATACGAAATAGTCTTTTTTACCAGCAAACCACCTACGGATTCATATTTCAAATCATCCGGATGCTGCAAACCGTAAGGGGCATAACTCTGCGCCCCGCGGTTGCCGACACCGATCAGAATGGCGTGTATTGGTTTTATCATAGTGGACTCCATGGGTGATTAAGTGAGATTTGAATAAATCCTAAAAATTCAGAGGCTGCCAGAAGTTCTGGCAGCCCCATTTATATTGGGTGATATTATCTAGCGATCAAAGGTAGCCAGGTTTTACTGCGGACGATAACGAAATCGTAGCTTGTACCACAATTATCTACGTCCTTTGGATACCTGGGTTCAACCAGTATGTAATATGTTCCGCTTTTATCAGGTATCCAATAAATTTGTGAGGCATATAGGCCTCCACTGTTATTATCACTGGCAAGTTCGGTTACACCGTCACGATCATAGAGATGTAAAACCGTATCCATCGTACGCCCCAGATTGGTGGTCATCAAGTAATAGGGTTTTCCAACATCAGCAGGGTTGACTGTCAGCTTGATCCAATCTTGTGTATCGCCCTCGTGGAAAGTATGTTGTTGATAACCGCTGTACATCTTAGCGCTATCGAAACTGTTATTGTCCTCCCATACATCTGGTTCTACATTTGTTGATAAATACTCGACACCATAATACTCAAATTCATTGACATCATAATACTCAAAATTGACATCCACACATTGCCCACCGACATCTGCGAGCTCACAATTGTCAAATAAATCACCTGCAAACGGTACCGAATAATTTCCGCTGGCATCAGCGGTTACGCTTTTAGCTATATAGTCCGAAGAATATAGCGAGCGGTTTCGAAGCCTAAGAAACAACGGCTGGTCAGGCGGGGAGTTTCCATATAAACGGTTTTCGCCTGTGTCGCGGTTAATAGTAATTGTGGGAACAATCATCTCTTCCGTCGTATCTGCTTTTACCTGGATGCGATATCCCGCAATGAGATCAGTATCAAAATCGAATTCATAGTTTCCGAATGAACTGGATATGCTCGTCTTTGTTTCTAAAACAGTACTGCCATCCAGTAAATTCACTTCCATATTCTGGTTGGGAGTCATCGTATAACCATAAATATGTCCCTCATAACTGGCATTCAAACTGGCGGCGTGGACTCGCTGATAGGTGTAATGCCCATCTGCACCACGGAAAGTAATTAACGCATAATCCTGGCTGCTGACGTCATCATACGGGATGGCAATTCCATCATTAATGATTTGCCATTCTGAACATATCTCGGTTGAAGTATCTTCCCGTGGGTTATCATCCCAATAATAAATAACTGCATTGCCGCTGGGCGCATCAACGGTAAGCTGGTCCGTGTCTTTATTCAATTCAACATGCAAATCAGGCACGCTCATTGTTTCGGTATGGATGCCATCCGTCACTGTAATAACGTCGTTTACTTCCAGGATCATCGGTGAAAAGTTGATTTGAAAGCTGACGCCACTCCAGTATCTATCGATATAGTTTAATTTTTCCTCATCGCTGCTATTCTTGATAATAATCGTTAAGTCTCGATCTGGTGAACCCCAAAAGCCTACCAAAAAAGACTTGCCAGCACCAGCAATGATTGCCGAGGAAGTAATATTCCAATGGTTTTGAGAATTTCCATCTTGATCATAGATGGATAGATCGACATAATCACCCCGCAACAAGACTAGTGAAGAATTGAGAGTAAACGCACCACTGTTATCCGCAGTAGCGCTGGCACAATTTAAGGAAGAAGAACAGCCGTTTTGTAAATAGCCCCACGCATAATCTCGATGGTTGAAAGATGCGCTTATTTTCCTCCCGGGGTCTGTTTTGGCAGTTAATTGGTGAGAATTTACATCTACATAATAATCTGAAAAAGTTGCCACTGTGTATGTTAATGTCCTGCCACCGCCCTGAACGGTAATCACATCCCCGGCCTGCAACGTTTCGCTCGAATAAAACTCATCATTCCCATCAAAACCAGTGGTTCGGCTATATGAGGTGATGACTACATCCGATCTTTTAATGTTTACCGTGTAATCCGTATCTGGTTTTAAAGTCAAATTTATATAACCGGAATCGATCCCAACATTGATTCCATATGAACTTTGAAAGTTAATAATCGAATGACCATTATCCCCGCTGACAATGATTATTGCACTTGAAGCATTATTGAAGTCGACCTGGTCTGAAAAGTCGATATTAAAGTTACCGGCTTCGTCACTTAATGTGTTTTTTACATATTCTTTTCTGGAACAAAAATTAGCTTGGGGCACGTCCAGATTGATTTCTATTGATTTTCCCGGAGCGGTGATACCCGTCACCTGATTGCTGATGGGATCAACCCAAAAGTTCAGATTTACCACTGTAGTGCTGGTGGTTTTCCCAGCAGCGGTAATTTCCACCACATCACCGGCCTGTAATATCCAATTATATCCAAGACAATTTAAATAATCAGGGAAAAAAATAAATTCACCGTCTGAAGTGCTGGTCATCGTTTGTTCGACGCCCAGCGGTTCTCCATCCCGTAAGACTCGTAAAGTAACCTCAACGGAAGGTATTGTATAACCAAGGATTACGCTCCCGTAAAATCCGTCACGATACGGAATAATAATTTCAGTTTGGGAGGGCTTTCTCTCATACCCTTCCAAAAAATCCTGAGTATGACTGATGCTGTATATCTGTTCCTGCAGCGCAGCAAAACGATCTATTCCACAAGTGTTTTCCTCTTTTACCGCTGTAAGTGCTTCTACCCCGGAGAGCTGGGAAAACTGCGCTTGACTGTCAGTGTAATTACCATGAATCAGAACGGACTGCTGTTCCGGTAATAGTTCAAAATCCCCCACCTGACCGCGATCTTTTAGCGCTTGCAGTTCGTTTATCAAAGGAGCTGCCTGTTTTACCAGCAAGCTTGCAGCATACCGTTCTACCTCTGAACGACTTCTCAATGGTGGAATATCGATACCTTTTAGGTCTGGCATCGGCAACATTAATAAATACTCACCTTCCCGGATGGACTCCGGCGTTGGCAATGTTTGAGCGGAAGTAAATGGTAACGCCATACTACTAACTGTCAATACAATGGCAAACAAAAGTAGCACTTTTAATACTGTTTTCATGAGCGCGTCTCCTGATCGAAATAGAATGTTAATGATTTTTTGCATTGCTGATAAATAATTCCACGATGTATTCTGGATAATTCCAATTTTTCTCAGAATATTTCAGGGATTCCGCTATAAAAATTCTTGAAGTATGGTAGTTCACTTTTTTGGATAATTACTCATGTATAACCCTGTTAAGTATAGCGTTTTTTATTTTACTGCAAAAAAATATCTGGATTGATTTCACCACCTAAGAAAACTGTAAGGATTATTTCAGGTCTACATCATTCTTGAACCATTTGAACAAATCGTTTGCCAGCCTTTATCCCTGAAAGTACGCTGCATTGGCAGGGAGATAACCGGTCGAGCATTCGATAGAATTAAACAGGGTTGGAGCAAATTCCAGAGGATTGAGGGCTACTTAAGAAAGAAAATCTCCCCTTATCATTACGGAGGAGATTTTCAACCATGCGAATTAACGGAATTAGACTTTAACCTCCCTGAAGTCCTTGATTTCATGCACGAAAGGTTGCAGGGCTTTTCGCAGGCTGCCTTCTTCAATCTGGTCAACTTTCATGGTAATTTCACCGCCTTCAATCTCCTGGCCGGCATAGGTGGTCAGGGCAATGATATTACCACCGGCATCGTCGATAGCCTTGGTGAGTTTATGTAAAAGCCCTGGCTCATTTTTAACCATCGCCACCACACGGAATCCAGGATGTCGGCCTCCCAACATCTCCAAAAAGACCCTGAAGATATCTGTTTGCGTGATCATTCCGATCACATCCTCCCCTTGCATCACCGGGATACCGCCGATACGCTGATCCGCCATAATACGGGCAGCTTCCTCAAGCGGGGTGTCTTCCGTAACAGTGATCACTTCCCTGGTCATCACCCGTTCCACTGTGATCTTACTCAATAAATAGTTCACTTCCCAAACGGATAATGAAGTGACATCCGAAGGGGAGGCGTTCAACAGGTCGTCTTCCGAAACGATGCCAATCAGCTTCCCTTTTTTCAAAACCGGATAGCGGCTGACGCGTTCTTTGCGCATCTGAGCCAATGCATCCTGAACGGGCATTTCCGGAGCAACAAATAAAACCGGACGAGTCATTCTTTCACCAACCAGCATAATAAGTCTCCTTTCAATTGTTATATTTATTGTACACGAAAGCTGATCCTTTAGATTATGTTGTAGTACGAATTAACCTAATTCCTTTTACTAAATTATTACAATTTTAAAGTAAGATTGAAATAATCAAGAAATTTGGAGGTAGCTTTTATGGCCAAAATGCACAAACTGGTGGTTCCGGTATCGGCCTGACCATCTCCTAGCACTTGGTAGAAGCACATGGGGGAACCAACACTGTTACCAACCCCTGTATAGGCTTGGGATCGACTTTTAAACTCAAGCTGCCGTTGGAAGATAAGAAGGTAAAACAAGTGTAGAATTTGACTCAGAAATAGGAGAGAATATGACAAAGATCGAGAAAGTGACTGCCTTCGTAACCCGAGAGACGGACCATGGTTTGGAATTATTGCTCTTTAAGCACCCTTACGCTGGCATCCAGATCCCAGCCGGGACAGTTGAACCAAATGAATCTCCCGAAAAAGCTGTAATTCGCGAAGTGCAGGAAGAAACCGGTCTGAATGAGGTGGAAATCCTATCCTTGCTTGGCACAAAGATTGAAACCTCCCCAAACGACCAAAAGATTATTAATGCACCTGCGACAGTCTATTCACGTCCCGATCTTACCAGTTGTGATTGGATACAGATCAAATTTACCATCTATGTAAAGATCCACAGGAAAGAATCCGGCTTTACACAGATCACTTATCTCGAATACGATCAGGTGCCTGATCCTAACTACATCAGTATGCAGATCACCGGCTGGGTAGCGAATGAGTTTCTGGCCAATGAATTCGAGAGGCATTTCTATCATTTGAAATTCACCGGCCAATCGCCTGAAAAATGGGAGGTATATACTGATTACCATACATTTGAGCCATTCTGGGCACCAATCGATAATCTACCCAACATCATTCCCCCACAAGATCGCTGGTTGGATTATCTCGATAAAAAACTTCACTTCAAAACTAATAAAGCGGAGTAAAATCCGCTTTATTAGTTTTGGTTATTTGATTATTTACTTCTTACCGCCCTCGACCACGCCCCATCCCCATCTGGTTGACAAATTCTCGGACGGGCTGTCCATCTTCGAGACAGGTGCCATCCCCCAGATAAAGAGGTCCTTGTGCAAATTCAGCGTTCTCACCATTTGCCATGAAACCACGACCCATCCAGCCTTCACTGCGTCCACCAAAGTTGCCAACCGGCATCAAAGCTCTGATTTCTTCCAGTGATAAACCTTCAGCCTGTGCAATTTCAACGATGGTGAAACCTTCAGCAATTTTTGCTTCAATCTCTTCAACGGTCATATCCAGTGCTTCAGCAAAGGCAGCCATGATTTCGTCATGATAAAGACCTGAACCATCTTCTGTCTGCAATTGCTGTCGGGTTGCTACCCCATAACCACTACCAGGGTTCGGATTTCCACCTTGCGCATAAACACTACCGACTACACCAAAACTTGCTACTAACACTGCTGCCACGAATACGGCAATTAAGCTCTTTTTCATTTCATACTCCTTTTGTAATATTGACTTGCTTATGTTCACAATAATACAAGGCGCATGTTTAGAAAGTGTTAAGAAGTAGTGTGGATAGTGTTAGTCTTTTTTTGCGATAAGGTTTAAAAGTTAGAGGGGTTGCACCGCATCAGCAGCTTCATTTGCCAATGGCGGTGTCTCCTCCTCGCCGACATCCGAATCTTTGACCACATCCGGGATATCGCTTTCCAGGTGACGGATTTTCGGATTGGCATACACCAGCCAGGTTGCGATGATGCTGCCCAAGCCAGCGATGATGAAAATCAGTCCGATGCCACGCCCCGGCCCAACGCCTACAATCTGAGCGACAATGGTATTGGCCAGCCAGCCCCCCTCCTGCAACATGGGATCAAATACAAAATCAGCCAGTGGACCTGCGGACAGGAACGCGATTGGCATCATAGAACGTGAAATCATACTGCGCATGGCGAACACCCGCCCCTGTAAATCCAATGGTACTTTGATCTGAAAGATTGCCTGGCTGGAGCCTGCGGATAACGGTATTGGCAACAACAATATAAAATAACCAATGGCCATAATGAATGCATTTGGTCGCAGCCCTGCCACAACCAGCCCCAGGCTGGCGATGCTGACAAAAATCATGATGGAAATAACTTTCTTTTTTGGCCCGCCCCAGATAGAAAGCAAAATACTGCCGATCAGCATGCCCACACCGCCAGCTGTTTGCACATAGCCTAGAATTGCTGGAGAGAATTTTGCCAGAACCATCGGTCCTGTCAACACAACTGCAAAATTGATCATAAAATTGACGACGGCAAAGTAAAATACCAGCCCCAGCAGTCCACCATGGAGACGCAGATAGCGCCATCCCGCCATTGCTTCCCGCCATTGGCTGACCTTTTCTGGTGGTTCAATTCGTTCCGGTTGAGGAATGCGCGCAATGATCAATGTGCCCAGGGCTACAAAGTAGGTGATGAAGTCGATCAGAAAAATTCCCTGCAAACCAATCAAACCAAACAATAAGCCTGCCAGCAGAGGTGGTACCAAATTCCCCATGGCATTACTGGTCTGCGAAAGACCATTCGCGCGTTGCAGATCCTTTTTTGGCACCAGCATGACCACAGAGGCATTAAAAGCTGGTTCCTGGAAAGCGCCACAGATAGAGCCAGCAATGACGATCAGGTAAATATTCCAGATTTCCAAATGCCCGGTTATTAACAACAGGAAAGCTGTAAGTGTAACCAGCGCATCGGCAGCATCGGCGAGCAACATAATCTTCTTCCGATTGAAGCGGTCAGCCAATGAACCAGCCAATGGGCCAAGTAAGACTGCCGGTAAGTTACCAAACAGCACAGTAAGAGCAAAGGGAGTAGCTTTGCCTGTTTGTTGAAAAATCCAGACCCCCAGAGCAAAACTGGATAAGCCTGAACCCACAATCGAAACCAGTTGTCCGATCCAGATGGTGACGAACGTGCGCATATTTTGTGGTTCTTTCCTAACAGTCATTCTTCCATCCTTGCTAAGAAAAATAAATCAGGTATGATGGCTTCAATGTTAGAAAATAATGAGTCAGAAATCGATTAGTGTTACTCTTCCTTGCTCAAATCACGAAAATAAAAACTTGGGTACATTGCGATTGTCATTGCAAAGGTTTGTTGCTCAGGGTCTTTCGTGTCGCTGTCGATGAATTCTTCCAATAACCCTTCCAGACGTTTATGGAATTCATCTGCTTTTTCATCGGTCATGTTACTGATATATCGGGATAGGGTGACAGATCTCAATTTCCCTGCCACGCCCTGTTCCAATTGTAATGAGCGTGCCTGCAAGCTGCGCAACAGGTCTTCCCGGGTGGTATCAATGGTAGATGTAACCATCGTGAACATATTCTCTTTCCCCTCAACGGTGGAAAAGTTGAGCAGATTATGATCAATATCGATGAAACTGGAGGTTGTATGATAATACTTTTCGATCAGGTTAGCAACCTGTCTGGTTTCCACCACTTTGATCAAACCAACTTTTTCCAGCATATTGAAATGATAATATAATTTACTCGGCGCTAATCCCAGTTTATCTGCCACTTCTTTCACATTTTGCGGTTTTTTCTCAAGAACTTCCAGAATCTGGTTACGCACCGGGTCTGCGACCACTTTAAGTGTTTCCAGATCATTGATGATGAATACGCCTTCTCTTTTTATTGTTCCCATAGCGGCCCTTTTTTTATCGCTAAAATTTATTTTAATGATAAAATTATTTTACAACGCTTAAAAGGATTTGTCAATATTTTTTTAATCATTTTTTAGAAATTTAATTTGATTGAAACCAGTTCCATTTCAAAGTTTCATTTAAAAATCTTCCAGATTGACAAGTTGGATCGCATTTCCACAATTCAGGAAACAAAATTGCGCTACCGGCATTTCTTTGAGTTGCTGGTAGACTGAATTCTGATAGCGTAACAGTTGAGCCCGGTAAGCACAGCGTCGCTCCTCATCCAGGTCTGATAGTTGTCCCAGGCTGTCCGTTTTAAAATCGATGATTTTCCAGCCATCTTCTGTTTGGTAGAGAATATCCAGTCGTCCCCTTTTGTTCTGCGGCTCATTTAAGTTTTCAAACGGAACTTCATGGTAACGCTTATTTGCCTGATTGATCTCCTTATAAATGGGATGTTCCTGTAAACGCCAAAGATATTGCTGTGCCTGTTGTATGGCACGCTGGCGTTGATCCACTTCCAAAATTCCCATCTCTAAGGCGGATCGTTCAAGGAATTGTTGCAAAGCTTCTGGATGAGGGTATTCCCAGTGATGAACGGCGTCATGCAGCAACATACCCACCCACAATGGAAATTTTTCCGGCCGGTCAAATAAAATAAACTGGTTCGTTTCTGTTTCAGCTGTAGCGGGTTGGCTCCCTTCCGGTTCGTCCCCTGCCAACATGGCACTCCATGGAATTTTCTGTTCCTCTACAATATCCATCACCTGAGGAGCGAATGCAGCCATTTGGGAAGAAATCTGCAACCTCAGCCGCTCACCACCCGCCAATTGGATGGGAGCTGCTGGTGGGCTCACTACCAGGAGATCCGGGTCGTAGTCAAATAAATTCAAGATTTCTTTCAGCCAGCCATTTGCAGTAAATTTCTCTTTATATTGCGAGAAATGACCACTGATAATCAGCTTGTCCATGGCGCGCGTGCAAGCCACATACAATAAGCGTCTGGTTTCCGCATCCTCCCGTTCGGAATCCAGCTCTTTTATGTAACGTGCCAGGAATGGCTTGTAATCCACCCGGTCGGGATGGATTGATACCAGCTCATCCACCAGAGACCAGCGCTCAACCCCTGCAAAGGGTCTGCGGCTGGCATCTGCCAGGACAACCCAGGAGAACTCCAGTCCTTTGGATTTGTGGATGGTCATCAATTGCAAGGCATCTTCAGCTCCTCCGGCAGCTTCCCCTTCGCGCACTCCGCTATCACGGATTTTCTGTACATACTCCAGATAGGCGTGGACACTGGTTTTTTGGCTGGCGTACGCATCCATTAATAATTTCTCTATATTTCGCCAGCCGCGATCAGCAGCACCAGCCAATATGATCCTATAGTGACTGCGCTCAATCAAGCGTTGCAACAGCGCAGCGACCGGGATTTTTCCCACCAGACCTTCAAATTCAGTCAATAAATGCTGCGCCCTGCCAACCGCCTGCAAATCCCGCGGCGACAACTCCGGGCAATCTATTGTGATAGCCTGCCGTAAAGGTACTGCTTCACCCATCGCTGAAGGCCAACGCAATTGAGTAATCCCTCGATCGCTCACGCCCACCGCTGGTGATCGTAAAAAACCAACCATGGCCAGATCATCCCACGGGTCTGCCAGAGCGCGCAACAAGTTTAATAAATCGCGAATTTCCGGTCGATCATAAAACCCGCTCCCGGCTATGGTAACAAATGGAATTCCAGCAGATTCAAAAGCCTGCTCATAAACCGGAAAGCCACTCGCTGCACGAAACAGCAGAGCGACATCTTTCCAGTCTTTTATTTCTCCAGCCTGTTTATAAGCCACCAACCTTTCCGCCAATAGGTTTGCGCTCAATAAGCGACCTTCTTCCGAATCACTGCCGGCTCCGATCAACACTTCCAAAAAAGGTTCATTGACATGTTGCGGGGAACCATCCCGAACCGGGCTCATTTTCGTGAAAGGCACATGGAAAGGTTTGGCTTCGTTTAGCTCAGTGCCCATCAGCGGGGACAAAATACCGTCCATGGCACGCATTAACGTGCAATGTGTACGATGGGTTTCATCCAGTTCACAAACCAATCCATCCGCGCGTGCAACTTCCCGCTGTATTTCACGAAAAACGCTCACATCCGCCCCCCGAAAACGGTAGATAGATTGACGGGCATCCCCCACCACAAATAATCCACCGGGTTTTCCAGCCGTCAAGGCATCCACCAGTTGCCGCTGGCGCTGGTTGGTATCCTGGAATTCATCCACCAGCAGCGCATCCACCTTCTCCTGCCATTTTTGAGCAATTTCAGGCAGTTTTAATAATTGTAAAGCTCGATATTCCAGATCATCAAAATCCAGTGCATTCTGGTTGGATAATAAAGCCTGGTAGTGATCCAGTGTTATTAAATAAACTTCTTTCAGCAGTTGCAACGCCTGATTAATTTCTTCTTCTAATTCCGGATCAATTCCTTTATCCACCCACTTTAATGAAGTGTCATAGGCATCTCTCCAAACCGTCAGATTGGTTTTCGTAATACTGCTGTCCTTACCTACCAGTCGGTTCAGGATTTTTGTTCGGATATGTACCAGCCCAGTCAAACATTGCAGATAATCCCCAGCCTGCCAGGCGTTTTCAACTTCCTGCCAGGCTGGCAGAAAAGTGCTGACCTGGTCAACTCCCCTGACATTCGTATCACTCTCCAGTTGTTGCTGGGAGAATGCTCTTAATTCCAGAATACATTGTCCCATTTCATCCATCTGCATGAACGGTTGCAATCCGAACATTAACATTTCCTGCAAGGTCTTTTCACTTTGCAACCACAGCTGCAACTCCAGGCGCTTCCTGAGCATCTGATTCAACATCGTTCCGAGAGATTGAACCCGCAAGATCTCCATAACCGGTACATATTTTTCTTGCATGGTAATTTTTACCAGTGTGGCTTCAACAGCATCGGCCGCCAAAATCGTTGCCTGCCCTTCATCCAGAACGTCAAAGAGTGGATCGATCCCGGCCTGTGCAGGATGGGATCGCAGAATCTCAGCACAAAGACTATGGATCGTTCCAATGCGGGCTGCGTCGATTTGTTGTTCCAATCCCTTCCAGAATCGCTGCTGCTCCTGATCAGGATGGTTGGTAATTTGGGCACGGATGGCAGACCGCACCCGTGAGCGCATTTCATTGGCTGCTTTTTCAGTAAAAGTGATCGCCACGACTTTATCAGGTTTCAATCCATCCGCCAATAGGCTTAGATAGCGCGCGACCAGCGTACGTGTCTTGCCTGAACCTGCTCCAGCGGTTACGACGACATTACGCTGCCGTTCAGCCGCAGCTGCATATTGTTTTTCAGACAAAGCTTGTGTTGCTAATGTCTTCCGGGTTCTTTCACACAACGTCATCAAAACCTCCCGGGTTGGAAGCGCCAGCACCAGAGTCTGGCAGCACAATATGAGGGGCATCCCCCTATCGGCACCTGGGGACGAAAATCACCTGCCAATATACCCAGCAATATTTGCTCGATGTGTTGTATTACGATCTGGATGGCCCCGGATGGCCCTTTAAAATCATTTTCTTGAAAATTGCGCAATTTGAGGCTGCTTTCTTTCTTCCCGTTTAATGACCAGTAAAAGCCATCGGTTACCTCTCCAAACCCCAACGCCTGTCTGGCTGCCAGGGCATACAGCGGCAATTGCAATCTGGTACCTTCTAAAAGATCTTTTTTATCCAGATGACCCATACCTGTTTTATAGTCAATAACTCTGATCTCTCCCTGGGAATTCTGATCCACCCGATCGATCACCCCGTGTAACCGTACGACACGTCCATATTCCCCGGGAAAGTCGAGGGGAATATCCAGGGGAGGTTGATCATCCAATCCAAATTTCTGTTCAAATGCAACCGGCACCCATTCATCCGATGCCAGACCGTTGATGGTCTGCTCCAGGATGAGCAGCCATTCCTGTTGTTGCGTTTGCCAATAGGCGGTTGGCTCAAATTGATATATTTCCGGTGCAGCTGCAAAGATGCGTTTGGCAATCTCTGGTAAATGGTTCAAGACGCTGCTTACCTCGGCCGGGTTTTCAGCCGCCCGGTATACGTCTTCCAGAATTTGATGCAGAATACTCCCCATCTGGAAGGACTGCGTCCCTACCGCAGGGATCCTGTGTTCCGTCACCTCGAGGGCGTGTTGCGTCCAGAAGCGCAGCGGGCAGCTCTTGTAGGTCTCTAATCGGGAAGCGCTCCAGTTTGTTCTTGCGCGTTTATATTTTTCGAGGGCAGTGGGTAACTGCGCTAATCCACCCTCATACTCCCCTGAGGGCATTTTCGCCTGCCGGGCGGATAACACTTCCTGCTGATGTTTCAGTGTGTTTGACACCTCCAGCAATCGAAGGTCATCAAATTGCACTGGTTGATTGAATAAACGGGACCAGAATAATAGTTCCTCCAGGGATGCAGCTGCATTTAATTCTCTTCGGGTGGTCGAACGCACAAATTCGATATCCCTTTCTTCAACCGCAGCTGCCAAAATCATCCAATACGGTGAGGGTTCAAGCGCTTCACCTTTGTCCGACATGTAAGGCCGTGTCAACATCAAAGTTGCATTCGCCCGGGTGATTGCCTGGTAAAAGACGCCGATTTGATCCTGCTCCAGCCTCAATTCCAACCCGGCGGCTGCGCGAAAATCCTCCGGCAAGAACGGGTCCTCGCGTTGGGTTTTTGGAAAAATGCCTTCTGCCAATCCTAAAATAGCCACATGTTCGAAGCGAGAACCACGCGCATCCAGAAAACGTAATACCTGAACTTTCTTATCATCCGGTTTCTGATGAAAAGTACTGATCTGAATAACCATTTCCAACTCAGACACAAACTGAGCATAATCCAGAGTCCATTGCCCTAATGCCTGATCCGAAATACACATTTCTCTGAGAACCTGAGAAAATCGATCAAACCAAAGAGACTCTTGCAATGTATTTGCACCTGATAACCAGCCTACCTCTCGCAGAAGTTGCCATAGCCACCCCACCCAAAAGGAAATATTGCGCTGCCCCAGCGGAGGATGCAATTGGCTGGCAAATTTCTGCATACTGTCCAGCAACCTTCTGGAAGTATCTGCAGTTGGCAGGCTGTAAATATCCTCATCCTCCTCTTCGCCCGCGCGTTTTTGCTTCGGACTAATCACCTGTTCTTCCAGCCGCCGCAGTACCTTTTTCCAATTTTCAAAACCTGCCACCACCGGCCCATAGCGGCTGACCCGCTCTAAACGGGCAGCATCGGATGGTAAGAAATCAATTTCAGACAGGTTTAAGTATGGGCTTCGCAACACATCCAGGAATAACCTTCTGGGGAAATCCTCTACTTCCAGGCGCAATAAATCTACAATCAATCTCATTTGCGCCACCTCTTGAAGCGGCGTCCCCCAGGGAAAATGCAGCGGAACACCATATTCATCGGCTACGGACTGTAATAAAGGCGGGTACTGAACTTCGTCCGGCACCAAAATGGCACAATCCCCGGGGAATGAATGCTTGATTCTCACCAATTCCTTGATAGATCGCAACACCTCGCGTACTTCCTGCAAGGGTGAATGGGCTGCCAACAAGCGCACATCCGGCTGTTTTTCAATTTTTTGAGGGTGATCAACCAGAAAATTATTGGCGATACCAAGAATAGGTGTTGGCAGGTGAGGCTGATCCCCTAAAGGGATGACCTCCAGGGAGGGTATGGCACTCTGCAACTTTTCCAGGCTTTCCTCTGCACGCCGGTAAATAACCCGACCATGGGTGTCATTTCCTGCGAGAGTCACCCTCACCCGCACCCCGCTTTCAGACAGCCGGCATATTAATTCCAGTTGCGGTGGCGTAAAGCGTTCAAACCCATCTACCACCACCAGGTCCCAATCACGCACCCACCTGGGATTGACTGCCAGTTCGGTTGCTGCCAATTGCACGACTTGATTGGGATCCATCCATTGCAATTGATCTAATCGTTCCTGGTAGGTTTGAAATAACCCCAGAATAACTTGCAACTGCGGGTCCGTGATTTCAGGCATCTCTCCGGTAAAGCCTGCCTGCGTTAATTCCGAGAATTTTTGATGCAGAAGTTGAATAAAACCAGGTTTGTCTTTAATGACCTCGAGTTCACCTAATGTTCCCTGCTGACTGTGAACCTGAACAATCTCCAACACAATCCTGTGGAGCATCATATTGGGTGCCAGGATGGGATGCTGATCCGATTTCAGAAGAATTTCTTTGCTGATATCCGGAAACAACCCAATGGATACCCCCAACAGATTGCCACCACCGATCAGTTTCGTGCGCAAGGACGTGACCTGACGGCTATCAGGCAGCAAGACCCAGATCTTTTTCAATTCAGCTGTGGATAACTCCGCTCGAATACTTCTGAGCACTTCTGTAGTCTTCCCACAGGCTGCTCCGGCGATCAAAACCTGTAAAGGCATTCCTCCTCCTCACACATCACAGATGCTATGATTGTAGCTTGTCTTGTAAAATAATCAAAATTGCAGGCGGGTTATCGACGACTGACCTTCTCGAGCCAATCCAAAATCTTTTCCCGTATTTCACTTCGGAAGCGCCAGAGAAACCCGATTGCCAGGGCAAATAGCACCCCAAAAACAATCCATTGCCATAATGCCAACGCTTCTGCTTGTGAACCCAGCAGGTTCGCGATAAATACCCCGGGGAAACGCCCCAGGAGTGCCAGAATCACCAGTTCGAGCAGTGGGATCGGTGTCAGACCTGCCAAAAAACAAACCGCATCATCCGGTAAAAAGGGTAACAACCAGATCAGAAAAATCACCAGGGAACCACGCCGTTCCACCAGGCGATCAATGCGCACAATCGCAGCAGGGTCAACAAAGCGCTCCACAATCGGCCGTCCAAAACGGCGCGTTAAAGCCATCACAATGGTGGACCCAATCATTAAGCCAATCATGCTGTAAAGAGTGCCAAGCCATGGACCGAATAATAACCCATTGACTGCATCAATTGCTGTTCCGGGAATAGGCGCAGTTAGAACCTGCAAAACGTGTAAGGTGATGGTTACGAGGGGTGCCCAACGACCCCAGGACGCTACCACAGCGGATAATTGGCCCTGGTCACGAAATAATTCACCAATTGGGCTTATCCAGATCATCACCAGCAGCCCCAGCAGGAAAATTCCAATCAGGAGCCAGATCCAACGGGATTTCATGAATATTATTTTAGCATGACAGCGCCAGGAATCCGGCGACGCAATTTTCAGGATGCGATCAAATCCCTGGTTTGGTTATCGCCATAAATTCATCGATCTGGTGCTTTCCCAGCGCCACATCCACAGCTGCCAGGGCATGCACCAGCGTGGTATCAAAAACCGGCAGTCCGGTGTCCTCTTGTTTGACCAGAAGACCAATCTCTGTACATCCCAGCACAATCCCCTCAGCCCCACGGCTTTGGAGGTTCTGGATGATGCGTTGATATTCATCGCGCGAAGATGGCAGAATCTTTCCCAGAACCAATTCCTGATAAATGATGCGATGTACTATCTCGCGCTCTTTAGCATCCGGGATGACCACATTCAGCCCATGCGATTCTAAACGCCCAACATAAAAATCTCCCTCCATGGTAAAACGGGTTCCTAATAACCCAACCTTCCCCAGGTTTCTCGAGTGGATCGCATGTGCGGTTGCATCCACAATATGCAGCAGCGGAATCTGGATGGAAGCCTGCACTTCATCCGCCATTTTATGCATGGTGTTGGTGCAAATCACCACAAAATCAGCGCCACCGCGTTCCAGTCGCTGGGCAGCAGCCATCATGACTTGTGTGGCTTTTTCCCAGTCCCCCTGATGCTGATAGCGTTCTATTTCTGCAAAATCAACCGAGTACATCAGGCATTGTGCTGAATGCAAGCCGCCCAGTTGCTGTTTGACCGCTTCATTTACCAGCCGATAATATTCGATCGACGATTCCCAGCTCATCCCACCAATCATTCCAATTGTTTTCATGCTTCCTCTTTTTTCTGATAATCAGCACTCGTCAGGCTAAAATACATCATATCTGTTAATTCACCTGTATCGTGCCTGCGCTCGAAATTCCGGAAAGTTCCCTCATATACATACCCTGCCTTTTTGGCAACGGATTGGGAGCGCACATTGGCGATATCACAGCGAATAAAGATACGATTGGCTTTCAGAATCTCGAAACCAAATTCCGTGATGCGTCTGACCGCCTCCTGAACATATCCTTTACCCTCATACCCGGTGCGGATCCAGTATCCAATCTCAAACGAAGGCACATCCCAATTGGGAAGATGTAAGCCACTGCATCCAATCAACTTGTTTTCATTTTTCAGGAAGAGCAGCAACATCATATCTTCACGTTTTATAAAGCGGACATAGCGCTCCCGCATATAAATTTCCCGTTCTTCAACGCTGCTCTCTGTCTGAGCCCAGGGAAACCAGGGTTTTAATCGCGGATAGGACGCCAGATATGCTTCCTGAAGAGCAGCACCATCGCCGGGTTTCGGAACCCGTATTAATAATCGTTCACTTTCAAACCATTCGGGAATATCCAATAGAATAGGTTCCACAAGTAACTCCTTTCATCACTGCAGGTGTCAAATCTAATTTTACAGGCAGATTCTTTCAATGGGATTAAAACGAATGAAATAAAAAAATCCTGAAGGCAGGTTTTTCCTTCAGGACGATCAGTTTTATTTTTGACTACCCCCCCGTCATGACAGACAGCAACGTCAACCGGTCTCCATCGCGGGGGTGTTTCTCCATCACAAACACAGGTTCGGTCATCTCATCATTGATGATGAAAAGGTTCGAACTCAGAAATGTCTTTTTATCAGGTGCAATTAATATATTCACCAAATTGGGATAAAGCTCGGCTAATTTTTCCACCACATCATGATAGGTATCATGAGATGCCATTTGCATCTGGATTTCTTTTTGTCCGGCGATATCTTTGGCAACACCGGTCAGCTCGATCGTTAAATGGACACCATTTTCAGAAGTCATAATAACAATCTTATCTGAAAATCGTTTTGATTCAATTAAATGTAAAAAGTTCAGGCTATACCTATTTAACAGCAGCCCCAAACAAAAGAAAACCAACTGATGGTCCTACCCACCAATAATCAACCAACAATTTCGGAAGTTCCAAATCCGGATAATTCTTAAATATGATGCCGGCCAGCATCAGAATAATTGAAATTACAATCAATATCCAGCTTCTAACTTCAATATTTGGACGGTCGCGTTTGGCGTCAAGTTCGGCCATGCGATCCTTCTGGCGTTTTCCCTTTGGCATATTCATGACTTCGGCCATCTCCTGACGTGCAAGACGACGTTTTCTGCCCCTTAACATCGCGATTCTAAAATAGAAAAGAAGCGCTGTGAAAGCAGTGATGGCATACCCGATCTCAAATTCAAATTTCATAGCGTTGTGTCCTTAAAATTCTTCCAAACTTTTGTTATGACTTTCTGGTAAAAATCATTAATATTAGGAGGCGATCCTTCCCCATAACGAACATAGCGAATATGCCGGGTGATCTCACCATAAAAAGTACCCGTCGGGCTGGAATTCATTGGAACATTTTCCAGTACAAAAATTCTGGTATTCGGCAGCCGCACTGGCAAACGTTTTATGGGTTCTTCTAAAAATGCCATAAAATAACATTCAAGGAATTTTTTTGGTTCAGGTAGTGTTAACAAAACCATCCTTGATTTCTTCTCGGGAATTTCTTTAAACATATATGACACATTTTCAAATGGATCAGATTCATCCATCCCTAAACGCACACCCATATGATTCCACCAAAACTCGAGAAAATCTGTTCCATCTTTTTCCAAATAATTGAAGAATTCTTTTGTTTGACTGTGAAAAATATTCGGCAATGATTCAAACGTGTAATTATAGTGCTGGCTTTTCTTCTTATCCATGCATCAAACTCCAATGTTATTTGTTGTTATAGAACTGCCTGAAAAATTGTTCAAAGGTTGTTGGTTCTCGCCCCAATAACCAGGTTAACTGATTCGGGTTTCCAATAAAATCGTTTTCTTCATAATATTGGAACATTTTTAATAGCGTATCAACAGCGTAATCGGATAAACCGGCTTTACGAGAATCAATTTCCCATTGGCCCCGATCCAAGGTTCCAGCTAAGATTAATTTTCCTGTGACAGCGGCGACACCTGCAGCAACATCTAACGCTGATAAAGTTTCGCTGGACGATAATTCATAAATTGCATTTTCATGCCCGGCTTCAGAAAACATTTTCACAACCACTTCCGCCAGATCGTTCAGATCGATCATGCTCGATTTTGACGATGTTTTATAGGGGATGCGGTATTCTCCACTTTTTAGCATTTTATCCAGATACCCCAACACATTTTGCATGTATGCAGCTGGCTGCAAAATGGTAAAGGGCATATTCATACGGAATAACTGCGCTTCCACGCGCATTTTCTTCCAGTGATGAGGCATCGCTTCGACTTGTGGATGCAATACAGAATGATAAACAAAATGTTTCAAATGATTCTTTTGCGCCAATTGAATCATTAATTGTCCAATTTCTTCCTCCTGTGGATGCATATTCGGACAGATATGATAGATAGCTGCTGTTCCAAAAAAAGCTTTGTCCAAAGTCGTCTCATCCATCAAGTCAGAAACCACCACTTCTTTAGCACCAACCTGTTTCATTTCCGAAATCTGGTCTTCCTTACGAACAACCGCCCGTACATCTAACCCGTGTGTGGTTAATGCTTGTGTGATCGTTTTTCCGGTTTTTCCAGCAGCACCTGTTACTAAAATCAAAATAATCTCCTTTCAGTTCCATCTCTATTTAAAAAACCAGGATTTTCTTGAAGGCTAACAGATTCAAAATAATCCTGAGCTTTCAAACTAATTATAAACGATCGGATTTTATAATACTCCCGACGCCTGAGCATCGACGCCGGGAGTATCGTGGGGTGACAGGTTTGCACACCTGCTCAACTATGCAGTGACCCGTCACACAGTACAGTCAAAAACGAACTATAAGTTTGGATCGCTGACAACGGGCGGTTTGAAGGCTACAAGAATTAGATTCATCAAGATACCAACAACAGCACCGGTTGCAATCGCCGGCCAGCCACTTGGGAATATTCCGGTTAACGCTGGGATGGGTAAGAAGCCACCAGGGAATCCGATGTTACCACCAATACCAACGATCAGAATAACCGCACCAATCGCCAACTGGGCAGGATCAAACAGGTTCACTTTCTCAGCAATCATAAGGGCAATACCCTGCATACCAATGACACCATAGAGATAGATTGCCAGACCACCCACAACAGCGGTCGGAATGGTGGAAACCAGGTCTGCTAATGGGCCAATGAAACCGAGCAACATGGAAATGAGACCAGCGGTGATCAAAACAGGCCCGGAGTAGTTACGGGTGATAACCATCAAAGAGTTGTTTTCACCATAGTTGGTACCTGCGGTTGAACCGAAGATACCGTTCACCAGGTCATTCAAACCATCCAGCATCAGGTTAAGGCCAATATATTTGCTCAAGCCGTAGCGCTCTTTACCGAGTTCATCCGCCGTGTGATCAACATACAGAGAAATCTGATAAAGGTGAGCGGTTGATTCTGGGATTGTGGCGATTGCCATAATACCAATACCAAACATAACGGTGAAGGTCATATCACTGGCAAAGTTCGGGAATGTAAACTGTGGTGCGCGCAGGAGTGCGGAGGTGAAGGCACCTTCCCAGTTGACCAATCCCAATGGGATTGCTACCAGATAGCCCGTGATCGCACCCAAAAGAATTGGGAGCATGGAAATGAAGCCTTTACCCTGCAGATAAACAGAGTATAGGTATGCAGCTAATAATGTGACAACTGCTGCTGCCCACCATTTCATATCACCGGTCATGATACCACCAGCAACACCACTAGCCATTTGCAGAGCTGTGGCACCTAAACCAATACCGATGGTACAGGCAACAGGTCCGGTAATAATGGGGGGTAATACTTTATCAAGCGCTTCCTTTCCACCTGAGTAACGGATGATCAAACCAACAATAATGTTGATCACACCCGTAGCGATGAAGCCTGTCTGAACAATTGCGAGTAATTCAGGGTCGGCTGGGACACCAAATGTTGGTTTGGTGATGGCTGTGACAGCAGCAATGTAAGCAAAACTGGAGCCATAATACAAGGGGATGTATTTACCCATTGATAATTTTGCACCAACCAATGCCACCACTGTTCCAAAACCGGTGACTGTTAACACGGTGCTAACAGGGAAACCCATTAACATAGCGCACAAAACGGTCGCGGGGAACATGGTGATTACATGCTGGAAGCCCAGCAGGATCATTTGCCCAAAAGGTGGGCGATCATTTGGAAGATAAGCCATTACTTTTGATTGAGTTGCCATACGAGTCTTCCTCCCTCTAAAGGAAATTAGGATAAATATGAATAAGTTTAATTCGTTGATTCGATAGGAACCTGTGTCCAATCAGCGATTGGGTGAATCTCTCCTCCACACCAGATGGTGCGCGCCATTGCTAATCGGATCGTTCCGAGGGAAACAGTGGGGGAATTTTGGGGTCTACTCTCTGACGTTTTGCTACCTCCTTTCAATCCTCTTCATGTCTCGTAACAAATAATACCTGAGTGAAGATTGGGACTATGCGCCACAGCTTTTCAGGACAACTGCAAGCAGGATGATGACTGCAACAACTGGAACAATGTAGAATACAAGTTTTGTCTCTGCAGACATGTTATCCATCTTGACCATATCCTTTGCTACTTCTTTCGCAAATTGCGCTTCTGTGGGTGCTTTGAAATCAACTACCTCTGACCCGGTCTCTTTTGCAGCCAGACGGGCAGCCAAAGCCTTATCAAGTGTTTCAAAGCCAGTGCGAATCATGCTCTTGGCAACGCTATCGATCATCCGTTGTCCTACACTGGCCAGAGCACCACCAATATTGACTTCGCCTTCATACTCCATCAATGTGGTGTTGTCTTCCTGTTCTTTGAATTTCACATTACCAATACCGTTTAAAAATCCAGGTGCCCCTTTTCCGCCACCTTTCAAGGTCAGGCTTTCGGGTTCTACGACATTTTCCAGCTGCATTTCACCGGAAAAGGCTCCGGAAACTGGCCCCACGCGAACGTTCATATCAAATTTATATTCGTTCTCATTGACCATTTCCATCTTTTGGGCACCGGGTAAGGCACTCGCAAGCACGTTGGGATCATAAAACATATCCCAAACAGCTTTTCTCGGACCATTAAAAACATGAGTTCCTTCTATTTTCATTACAACTTCCTCCAATAATTATGAATAAGGTTTCCAGGGTTATAGCGAAAGGCGCTTAAGCGCCTTTCGCTTTCTGAATATAGTTATAGAGCTTACTGGGATTGATGGATGATTCAGTAATGAACATGTCATCCAATCCCATTGCATCTTCAAATGCCTGCATCATACAGGCTGGGGGAGCAATTGCTCCAGCTTCACCAACACCTTTAATGCCCAGGGGATTCAAAGGCGATTTGGTGTGAGAGTGATAGATCTCAAATTTATCGGGCATGTCGCTTGCTTGTGGGAATAAATAATCCATGAAGGATGCGGTCACCAATTGACCATAATCATCATACACTAAATTCTCATAAAAAGCTTCACCGATACCCATCTGAAGTCCACCATGGATCTGACCATCAACCACCATTGGATTGACTGGTTGACCACAGTCATCGGTAATAACCAATCGCTCAATCTTGATCATTCCCGTCTCGGGATCAACATCCACAATCATGGCTAAACTACCAAAACCAGTTGCGCCATGTGGCGGGCCGTAGTAGGAAGCAGCTTCCAGACCAGGTTCCATGCCAGGTTCCACTGTTCCACGGGTAGGATTGCTGCGCATGGCCAGTTCGCCGAGTGTGATGAATTTTTCCGGCATATCAGCAACGCGTACCACACCGTCTTCTAATTCGAGTTCATCTACCGGTGTTTCCAGTAATTTACTGGCCAGGTTTAATGCTTTTTCACGAACTTTCAGGGATGCGTTATGAACTGCAGTTCCTACCAGGGTAATACCCCGGCTGGCAAATGCACCTACACCCCAACTCCATTGACCGGAATCTCCGGTGACGACATCCACATCGGTCACTTTGACACCCAGCTGATCTGCTGCCACCTGGGCAAAGGTGGTGTAGTGGGCCTGACCCTGGTTGCTGTAAGCGGTGATAACACTGACTTTACCGGTAACACCCACCATGACTTTGCAACCTTCATATGGTCCTACTGCGGTACCTTCAGTAAACATGGTAATACCAATACCCTTATATTTACCTTCAGCACGCGCTTTGGGTTGAATTTCTTGCTTGAATTTATCGTATTCAATGCCTTCCAGCGTTTTCTCCAGGGCATAAGGATAATTTCCGCTATCCAAAATACCTTCCACAAAATCCTGACCAATGATGCCAGTGCGCAGAGGGAAATCTTCTGGTTGTAACAGATTCTTACGACGTAACTCAGCAGGATCCATCCCTAATTCTTTGGCCGCCGCATCAATTAAACGTTCCATCACGAATACACCTTGAGGACGGCCCGCACCACGTACCGGGGTCACCACCATTTGATTGGTGAAGACCATCTTAATTTCAGTAAAGAAGTTCGGCACACGATAATTGGAAACCGTGTGGGTTTGTGTGTTCAAAGGAACCGTCATACCATAGGGATTGTATGCGCCAGTGTTGTGATAAAACACGTCTTTGACGCCCAGGATCGTGCCGTCTTTTTTCAAAGCCATTTCGGCATAGTGTAATTGGTCACGTTCCGAGGTGGTTCCCAGGAAATTTTCGCGTCGGTCTTCCACCCATTTCAAGGGTCGTTTAAGCTGCATGGCTATCCATGGGATGACGACATCATCAATTTGGGATGACATAATCTTTGGACCAAATCCGCCACCAATGGCAGGATTGATCAAACGCACCTGGTTCTCCAGCAGACCCAGATATTTGGCAATGCTATTGCGCATTGGGATCGGACCCTGGGTAGTCGCCCAAACAGTCAACAAATTCAAATTTTGGTCCCAATTGACGACAATACCACGATTTTCCAATGCACCACCCGCAACACGGTTCACGAGTAGGCGTTTCTTCACCACCACATCGGCTTCAGCAACTGCTTTTTCCCAGCTGCCTGCTTCCTGAATCACATCGGCTGCCAGGTTGGATTCCAGGTCTTCGTGAACCAGTGGCGCATCCGGAGCTAAAGTTTTCTCCAGATCACCAACATAGGGCAAAAGTTCGACATCCAACTCAATTAAGTCGAGTGCATCTTCCGCAATATAGCGGCTTTCTGCCACAACCACTGCAACCGGTTCACCCGAAAAGCGAATCTTGTTTTTTGCAATACATTCCAACGGGCGCGCAAAGAAAATTGCACCTTTAATAACCGAAGGGGGTGGTACTTGCAGCGGACCGGGTTTCCAATAATCGCCCAGATCGTCAGCTGTGTAAACAGCCACCACGCCGGGTAATGCTTTTGCTTTTTCTACATCAATTTTATTGATTTTGGCGTGCGCAAAATCGCTGCGCTTGATTGCGATGTGCAGCATCCCGGGTAGATTAATATCATCAATAAAGGTTGAATTTCCGGTCAACAAACGCGGATCTTCATTCCTTTTTATAGATTGTCCCACAAATTTTTGTTTTTCAGCCACGTTTCACCTCTCTTCTCTCTTAGTGCGCAGCCATCTTCTTTGCCGCTAATTGAACTGCTTTTACGATATTTTCATATCCAGTGCATCGGCAGAAGTTTCCATCAATAGCTTCGCGAGCTTCTTCAGCGGTAGGATTTGGGTTCCCTTCCAGGAATTCGACAGTCGTCATCAAGAAACCCGGAGTACAAAAACCGCATTGTAAAGCATGCACTTCGGAAAATGCCTCCTGAATTGGGTGCATATTTTCCAGCGTACCCAGGGATTCAACAGTTTTGATGTCCGAACCATCCACCATCACCGCAAACAATGTGCAGGAGCGAGCAGTCTGCCCATCAATCAACACTGTACAGGCACCACAAAGACCATGTTCACAACCTACATGGGTTCCTTTTAATCCCAGATCATGGCGGATAAAATCACTTAACAACAATCGCGGTTCAACTTCACGTTCATATAACGTTCCATTAACTGTGATCGCAACTTTCACTTTTTGAGTCATCGTTACCTCCTACCTCTTTGCCTGTTGAATAGCTTCTGTGAGAGCACGGCGAACCAAAACATGAACGAGATTACGGCGATATTCTTCTGTACCATGAATATCAGTGCCAGGATCACATTCATTTTTTGCCACATAAGCGGCTACTTCTTCGATCGCTTCTGCTGTGGGTACCTGCCCTGCCAAAACCTGATCAGGTTTATTAGCTAACAGCGCTGATTCACCGACGCTGAATAATGCAACCCGTGCTTCTTTCACTTTGTCTGATGCATCCAATGTCACTGTACTGATGACAGCTGCCTGTGCATAGCCGCCTTTCTGGCGTGACACTTGCTGGTAACTGCCTCCCGTGCGGGGTGCCATGGGTGGCAAAACAACTTCTGCTAACAGTTCTTCGGGTTCCAAAACCGTCATGAAAGGTCCAATAAAGAAATCAACTGCTTTCACCCAGCGTTCTCCCGCTTTGGATAATATTTTTAGATTGGCATCCAATAGCAAAGATGCAGCTGGTAACTGAGCTGCCGGATCAGCATGGGCAATTGCACCACCAAATGTACCGCGATTGCGGATTTGTTTGTGAGCAATATGTTGAATTGTTTTTACTAAAATGGGATAGCGTTCGCTTACCATTAAATCTTCTTCCACAACACTGTCTCGTGTCATGGTACCAATTGCCAAACCGCCATCAGCGGTAGGTTTTATATAAGATAATTCTTTGACCTTATTCAGGTCCACCAAAGCTGTCGGCCGAGCCATGCGAAAATTCATCGCGGGTATCAAGCTCTGCCCTCCAGCCAATACCTTGCCAGAATATCCAAGTTCTGTTAATTTATCCAGAGCTTCTTCAATGCTGGTAGGAGCATAGTAATCAAATGGAGCTGGCTTCATATAGACTTTACCTCCTAAAACTAAGTGAAAATAATCACACTAAACGATTGAAAAAAATAAGACTTGCCTGGCAGGTAAACAAAGTTCAGTTCCTTACCAGGAATACAACATTGATAGTTTTGAATGACGAAAACAGGATGTCATCTCCTGATTGAAGGAAAGACCCAAAACCAAAGTGACCGAAAAACAGATTCGTTTCGAATTTCTTGGGGG